>ERZ780198.4-NODE-4-length-260775-cov-12.960720_pt1 | contig 260775 bp, 287 predicted proteins | sample MGYA00510979_ERZ780198 | MGnify/ENA primary metagenome ERZ780198 (study PRJEB29588, sample SAMEA2158039) | human gut metagenome | biome: human gut; feature: human-associated habitat; material: faeces | place: Denmark | collected 2008/2010 ...
GACAGTGCACAGCCGAGACTTTTGGAAGCGATACTGTATAAAGACAACTTTAACAGAGCGTATAAGAGAGTTAAGGCAAACAAGGGAGCGCCGGGAATTGATGGCATGACCATTGAAGAGGCTCTTCCATATCTAAAGGAACATCAACAAGAGATAACTGACCGCATTTATCGTGGAAAGTATACTCCGTCTCCAGTAAGACGAGTTGAGATTCCCAAACCAGATGGTGGTGTGCGAAAGCTTGGCATACCAACAGTGATAGACCGTACACTTCAACAGGCAATAACCCAACAGTTAGTGCCAATCTATGAACCGCTGTTTGCAGATGGTAGCTATGGCTATCGTCCGAACAGAAGTGCAAAAGATGCAATACTTAAGGTTAAGGAGTATGCAGAACAAGGCTATACATTTGCTGTAGTCCTTGACTTGTCAAAGTACTTCGATACTCTTAATCACGAAATTCTCATCAATCTTCTCCGAAAGAATGTAAAAGATGAACGTGTAGTACAGTTGATAAAGCGCTATCTGAAAAGCGGTGTAATGGAAAACGGAGTGGTCATTGACACAGAGGAAGGCTCACCACAAGGTGGAAATCTATCACCATTGCTGGCAAATGTCTACCTCAATGAGTTCGACCAGGAATTCCTGAAAAGAGGTGTTCCATGCATAAGATATGCAGATGACATCGTGCTTCTTGCAAAGAGCAAGCGAGCATCAGAGAGACTCTTGGAAAGCAGTACAAAATATCTTGAGAAGAGGCTGAAACTTACAGTCAACCGAGAAAAGAGCCGTACTGTCAGCGTGTTTGCAATCCGAAATTTTAAATTCCTTGGCTTTGCATTGGGAAGGAACGGAAAAGGCATTTATGTCCGAGTTCATCCAAAGTCATGGAAGAAGTTTAAGTCTAGACTGAAGGAGTTATCTTCCCGTAAGCGATGTCAGTCAATCAAGCCAAGCCTTGAGAAAATCAAGGTGTATGCGAGGGGATGGCTTAACTACTACGGAATTGCAAGTATGAAGAGCAACATAGATGACATCAACGGATGGCTCTATCACAGAATACGCATGTGTATATGGAAACAGTGGAAGAAACCTAGAACGAAATATAAAAATCTAGTCAAACTTGGAATCCCAGAACACTATGCGGCAACAATAGCAAACAGTCGCAGAAAGTATTGGTATATCAGCAATAACAAAGCTGTGATTTGGGCGCTGAATAAAGAAAGACTGATAAACAGTGGCTTTTATGATTTAGCCACAGCCTATCAGTCTGTGCACGTCAACTATTGAAAGCGCCGTATACCGAACGGTACGTACGGTGCTGTGAGAGGACGGCGGTTAGTCACCGCCTCCTACTCGATTAAGGAGGATTATTATGATTACGGAATTGCCAAAGGATGCACGACAGTGTAGTTTATCAGGTGTTTTTATTACGCCTGATGCAAGAGTTTTTAAAGCCGGAAAGAACGGTTTTAGAGAGGTAACAGTGAAAGCTGATAAAAAGGGGCCTGGGAAATTTTACAACAGTGCTGAAAAGAAGTATTACAGTTTAACTCAGGCATATGCAGAGGCTTTTGTTCCAAATGGTGAGCAAAAGCCTCTTGCTTTTATAAAGGATGCCTCACATGGTTTAGATCCAGCAAATATTATGTGGGCTACAAATGACGAATGGCGTGAATACTGGAAAGAGCATGCTGAGAGAAAATGTAAATGCTGTGGAAAGTTAGTCGAGAAAGATATGGCTGGAGAACTGTGTAAGGGATGCTTTACTAAAATGTCAAATGCAAAACCTGATACGGATGAGATTAAACGATTTCAGGAGCGAGTCGCTGCTACAGGGTTTGATCCTAACAGAGATTTCTTTTCAGGGCGACAGAGAGATGCTTTAGAGCTTTTCTGTAGTGGCGTCAGTATGCCAAAAATAGCAAGTATTCTTGGATGTGATTTGAAAACAGCTAATGCCTGCATTAAGTCAGCAAAGGTAGCAAGAACATTAGAACGTGCAACTTCAGATAATGTAACACCTATCGGGTATAAGAGCGCTGCTGATGTTCTGCCAGCAAGTATTACTCTTAGCGCTGATGGAAGTAAACCAATTGCATCTAAGGATCTTAAGGTAACAAGAGATGCAAAAATCACTAATCAGTCTAGTAAATCTGAGCCACTTAGTAATGTTTATGTGCATCTTGAAAAACCGAAAGTTGCAGAGCCAGAAGAGACTACTCCGGATTGGTATGATCAGGAGAGATTACTTGCTCGGGAAAATATTCCAGTGCAGAAATCTCATGATACGGATTCACACACAATTATTGGTAAATTAGCTAAATTGCTCAAGTGCAGTTTAAAAACAGCTATTGCTTGCTTCAAGCTGGCAAGAAAGTTAGAGAGCGAAGGACCATTGCAGGATAATGAGCCGGAAGCAACTCATAATTTGGTGTCGGCTAAATCCTGTGATTTAGCAGTGTTAAAAATAAATGCAATTACTTCAAGTGCAGATGAAGCTGGTGTTCCTGAAACACATAAAAGTGTTGAGCCTGTATTTGTGTATGTGAAAGTTCCTGTTGTTAAAGAGGTGCCTGTAGTTAAAGAAGTGGTTAAAGAAGTAATCAAGGAAGTTCCTGTAACGCATACCACTAAAGAGTCTGAGATATCAAAATTGTTTGATTATTATAAGGCTTTTAATAATAAGGCAATTCCTTTTTCTTACTTCTGTAAAGTGTACTGGGTTGCTGGATCATACAATAAGCATTTTGCATTAGACTTAACAAATGCTACTATTGCACATTTGTTTGAGTCAGGACTCGAGTTTAATACGCAGAATATACATGACACTTTACTTGCTCTTGCAAAAATAAATTGTATTACACAGGAGGTTTAAATGGATGGACAGACTCATGCAGCTCTAGGAGCTGCAACAGCTTTAGTTATAATTCGGCCAGCAGAGCCAAAAACTTTAATCGCAACGGCTGCAGTTGGAGCATTTGCCGGTATTCTTCCAGATATCGATACTGGAGGAAAAGTTGCATCAATTATACATAAAATAACTTTAGCTTTTATTTGGATCGTTTGCTTCTTTGTATGCCAAGCAGCTTTAACCGGAAGTACCGTCATTGAGAGCATTGATGATTCCGGAATGGCAATTAATATGCTTGGCTTAGCTATTTTAATTGGGTTTAGTATTTTTGGAGATACACAGCCGCACAGAGGTTTTACACATTCTGTGCTGGCGTTACTCATATCATACTTTAGTACTTACTTAATTTTCAGAAACCTGGCTCTAGCTTTCTGCATTGGTTATGCTTCACATCTTTTTATTGACCTGTTTAATAAAAAAGGTGAGCGGCTTCTTTGGCCTCTGCCTTATCGCTGGTGCTTAAATTTATGTAAGGCTAATGGATTAGCCGCATTGTGTACTCGAATGGCATCTTATCTTGTTTGCATAGGGTATGCAGCTTATTTAGGGTTATGTTAGGAGGATTTATGAGAAAAATTTCACAGATACAGTACAAAAAAGTTGATGCAGATATTAAACCTTTTCGAAAGACTGTACTTTCAATTATTGATGATCACATGTATTTAATACAGTCATACTCGTATGATCAGAACTTAGATGTGTGGCTCAACTCAAAAGTTACATCTTTCCTTAATGAAGATGGTGAGAGCGTGAATGGCAGAGTTCGTATTTGTAAAAGTGTCTGTACAACTGATTATTTTGATGTCCTTATCCTGTATGAAGGATTTAGCGAGATACAGGGAGAGTAATCAGATGAATATTAAACGAGCATTTAGTACATTTAAAGAAAAAGTAACCGAAACTGCCGATAGTCTAACAGAAACATTAGACAACATACAGGATTCAGCAACAGCCAAACTCAATGATGTCAAGAAAAGTACACTTGGCAGAAAAGTCACCTATCTTATGGGTGGTGATCCAAACGCTGACAGAGTATTGAATTGCGATAAACGTGATCTTCCAGATGATCCTGATAATAAGGTTGTGCAAGAGTTAGATGATTTCTTTAAAGATCAGGAGGATTCAAATAATGAAGAATGATTATTTTTCACAGTTACTTGCTAAACAAGATGCAATTGTGAAAGATGCAGATGGCTTTAAAACAGTTATTTTCAATGAAACAATTGACGCAGAAACTATTACAGTGTCTGTGTCTAAGGCTGATACAGCTGATTTATTAACATTTAGGGTTATTAAATTCCGCAATAATGCAATGGATTTCATTACAAGGTGTAATGAGTATAATAGTCACTCATCTGGCATTATTGCTTTTGTCACAAAGGATAAATTGGTAACATCATTATCTGTTGTTTGCGCTACAGAGGAAGCAGCTGCAGAGATAACTGGTCGACTTTTAGCTGTTCTTTATCTTGTTCAGTCTAAATAAGTAAATGAAAGGAGATAGGATTATTCCTATATTTAAGAATGGATTATATTATTTTTATCGCAATTGTAGTTGTTGCAGTTCTTGCAATTTTATTTTGGCCTAAAAAGAAAAAAGGCACACAGGATCATGAAGATGATTTTGATACTAAGAAGAAGCAGAATAGCACAAAACAGCATGGAATTAAAGGCTCAAAAAAGAAATCTATCAAGAAACCGGCACAAAAAGCAAATAAACCAAGTAAGGAAGACTTAAAGCAAAAAAAGAATGATTCTGCAGAATTAACAGATGATGAATTATTGCAGTCTATGGATGATACACTAGCTGATAAAGAGTTTTTGAAATCATTTGATAAAGCTCTATCAGACACTGGTGACGATTTCACCAAGGAAGAAGCTGCAGCTGAAGAAGTTCGTAAAAGTAGCAAGATTACTTCTAATGAAAAGAAACCGGAAATCAAGATGGATTCAGAAGAACCAGTTAAGAGTACACGTATGCGAAAGAAACTTGTGCAGGAATCCGCGGCTGAGGTTAAGAAGGATGATACAACTAGTGGTATGCAGTTTATTGGTGCCGATGTTCAAGGCATAGAAACACCTAGTATTGATGATCTCTTTGCTGATCCATCTGTCAACGAAAATAACTATCAGGATATGCTTTTTAAAGCAACTAAAGAGATAACGCCAGATGCAGATGCAATTGCAATTGGTATGCCGACAATTAAAGAGGAAAAGACTGATATACCAAAGGAAGAGCCAGAGCAGGTTTCTGAAGATTTGGAACCAATTGGAAAAGAAAATATTGCAAATGAGCCTTTAAAAGATACAGTTGAAAAATCAATGGAAAAGCTAGTTGAAGAACCAGCTAAGGAGTCTACGGAAGATCCAGCTGAAAAATCAACGGAAGAGTCAGTTGAGGAGTATACGGAAGAGCCAGCTAATAAGCCAGCTGAGGAGTCAATCGAGGAATCAGTGGAACCTAAGGACACTTTTGTCCCGGGTTCAGAGCATTTTGACAATTCAGGCTTACAGTTTGCAAGTAGACCACATTTAGAGAAATCAACGCATTTACTGCCTGAGGAACTCACGCCAGAGGAAAGTAAAGATGGTATTGAATTAACTGTTGAGAGTCCAAATGTAAAGGCTCCTATTAATAATAATGGCCTGATTGAGTTGTATAACAGTCATATCTACAAAGATGGAAAACCACTTCCATGGGATATTCGGTTTGAGGTACAGCTTAAAGAAGACGAAGAGCTGACTGTTGATACAGGTGTTGGTATTAAACTTCCAAATGGTTTTGGTATCAAGATCATTCCTGTTGAGAACATTGAAAGTAAATTCGGTCTGAAGGTAATTTCTTCTTTAGATGTTAGCAGACTGGAAGCACAGTACTCATTAAAATTTGTAATAAGAAGCGTTGGACTTTCTTCTTACATTGCAAAGAACCAGCCATTAATTCGTTTGAAGATTTTTAGAATCTAGGGGTGATTATGCTAAGAATGTATTTAGCAAATTTTTTTCGAACAGTTTTTAAGGTATTTCGAGTTATTCTGATTATTGCCTTGATTGCTGTTATTTGTGCTATTGGAGTTCTTGCATACAAGTTTACACCAGTGTTTAAACAGTATGTTTCAGAAGCCGATGAATTAGTTCGAGGTTCATCGGCTTCTACTTTTTATCCAGATAACACAAGCCATATTTATGCATCTGATGGTACTGAAATTACAAAATTACGCTTAAGTGCTGACAGTACCTATGTGACTTATGATCAATTACCCAAAGATGTTATGCATGCTTTTGTTGCAATTGAGGACAAGAGATTTTATCAACATCATGGTGTTGATTGGGGCTCAACAGTTAAAGCCGCTTTGTTACGCTTAAAGGGCGGTAGTATTACACGTGGTGGTAGTACAATCACGCAACAATTAGTTCGAAATGTTTTCTCTGAAAACATTGGCTTTGATAAATCGTATACACGTAAGTTCAAAGAGATTTTGACTGCGCTGTTTTTGGAGCGGAAGTACTCAAAGAAGCAGATTCTTGAGTATTATATTAATAACATCAATTTCGCAAATAATTATTATGGTATTGGCGCTGCATCCTATGGATATTTTGGAAAATCAGTTGATGAATTGTCTGAAACTGAGATTGCTTTTTTATGTGCAATTCCTAATAACCCAACGTATTATAATCCAAGAACCAATATTGACCATACTATCAAACGTAGAAACATTATTTTGAAAGAAATGTATGATCAGGGGTATTTGAAACGAGCTGAGTATTTGAAGGCTGTAAATGTAAAAGTCACATTAGTTCCTGAAGCAAATGATTTCTATAACTATGAAAGTTCTTTTGCGGTTAAGTGTGCTACTGAGAGTCTTATGAAAAGTGCTGGATTCCATTTTAGGTATAATTTTGATTCACAACCTGATTATGATGACTATCAGGAAGAATATGCTGATGCCTATAAGGATGCTGAGCATTTGTTGTATACTGGCGGATTTAGTGTTTATACAACTTTAGACTTGTCAGTTCAGAATAGTGCACAGAAAGCACTTGATAAAGAGTTAAAAGATTTTAAATCAAAGGATAAAAATGGCATTTACAATATGCAAGGCGCTGCAACTGTGATTGATAATTCTACAGGTAAAGTGATTGCTTGTGTTGGAGGAAGATCACAGAATAGCTCCTATTACTCTTTGAACAGAGCTTTCCAGGCATATCAACAGCCTGGAAGTACTATAAAACCTTTAATAGTGTACACACCAGCTTTGCAGAAAGGTTACACTCCAGATAGCATTGTTGATGACTCCCCAATAAAAGATGGTCCAAAGAATTCAGATAATTCTTATGCTGGTAAGATCACTTTACGTAAAGCTGTTGAGAAATCTAAGAATGTTGTGGCATGGAGACTCTTTAGCGAGATTACACCAAGAGTTGGTTTAAGTTTTGTGCAATCAATGCATTTTAATAAAATTACGCCAAATGATTATTATAAGCCGGCTGCATTAGGTGGTTTGTATTATGGTGTGACTACTGTGCAGATGGCTTCAGGTTACGCAACATTGGCATACGACGGATTTTTTAGGGAACCTGATTGCATAAAGGATATTCAAGATAGTTCTGGTAAGAGTGTTTATGAAAAGGAAGCACCATCAAGAGTTTATTCCAGTGATGCTGTAAATCAGATGCTCGATATTTTAACTGGTGTTGCAAACACAGGTACAGCAGCAGGTTTAAAATTACCAGATAACAAGAAGATGCCAATTGCTTGTAAAACAGGAACAACTAATAACCAGCATTTCGCTTGGTTTTGTGGTGTTACACCTTATTATTCCGTTGCTGTTTATGTCGGTCGAGATGACAATAAGCCTACAGATGGCTTATGGGGTGCATCTTATCCAAAGTATGTATGGCGGGATATTCAGAATAATTTGTGTAAAGGTAAGGAAGTTAAAAAACTTTATAAGAAAGTAAAAGTACAACCGAAGAAGGTTAAAAGTGATGCACAAGTTACAAATGATTCAGTGCAATCACCAAATACAGATAGCTCTTCAGATACCGGTATTAGTAATTCCAATACTAGTCAAAATTCATACAGTGAACCTGTGCAAAAACCTTCGCGTGTTCCAGGCACACCAGTACAAAAACCTACGAAGCCTACAACAAAACCTATGAAGCCTGCAACCAAACCTACAAAGCCTACAACCAAACCTACTACGAAGCCTACGCATGAATCGGAAGATACGTCATCTGACACTAATTCATCGCAATCTCAGGATGCTTCGGATGATCAGAGCGACCAAAGTTCACAAGATACTCAGCAGGATAATCAGCATGAGTCTAATTCTGTTGAAAATGCTACGGAAAATTAATTAAGCAAGGTACATGATGGTAAAACATCGTGTACCTTTTTGGGTTGAGAAATATGAAAGATATTATTTTTGAATTTGTTAAATCATTTGGAGTTTTAATACTTCTTCGTAAGAAACTAATATCAGGGGCACTTGATTATTATTTCATTGATTGGATGGGAACTGATTCCCAATTTTATTCATTACTTGTAATCTGCAATGAATCGCAGATTTTTTCTAAGGATGTAATTGCTATTGGTAGCTCTGATAAATCCTTAAGCCCACTCACATCAAATTTAAAGCAATTTCCTACTAAAGAAGATTGGGTTATTGATAAGTGGGATTTAAATTATGCAAAAAAGATTGAAGCTTTTTTAGCTGATCAATTATCTCAAATAGATCTAACTGGTTGTGATACTGAAACCTATCATGTTCTTAATTGTATCGCTTGTTTACGTCCAATGCTTCAGTATGTGATTACTTACAGGCATGATGATACAATACTAAATTTAGTATTACAACCGCTTAACATAACACAGATTATACCAAACTCTGTAGAGCATGCAGAGTTTATTTTGAATATAGTTACACGTTTACATTTAAACAATTACATTAATTTATCGGAGGAAACACGATGGCAGATTTATCCAGTGCAGTGAAAAATTTATTAGATGCGCATCACTTTGAAGATGCATTTGCTTTGATACGGTATGCATATCGTATTGGGGATCCGGTTGTGACTGACAAAGATTATGATGCATTTGAATCTGCTTTTCGCGAGAATTTTCCAGGTTCAATGTATGCAACACAAACTTATGATGATGATCCAGTACCTTACAATTTATTGCATTCTTTTGGTATTACGCCTATAACATTTAATTCTTCAGCTGATTACAATGATATGGTTACAGCACTGAACGATGATAAGAGCTTAAGTATGAGCTCTGTTACAAAAATAGAGGATGCGTGGCCTTACTTTCAGATGCTTAGAAGTAATAAACTTGATTTTATGGCATCATTGAAAACAGATGGTGTGAATACAAAGATGCTTTACTACAAAGGAGATCTTTTAATTTCACTTAGTCGTGGCAGAGGCGCTGCCAATAGTTTGGATTATATGACTGGTTCATCAAAAATTATGCCTAGATCGATTTCTAATTACAATGATATTGAAAAGTTACGTATTACTGGAGAGAGTTATGTTGATAAAGACAAGCTTCAGTATTTGCGTGATAAATATGATGTTAACCGGTACAAAACTAGTAAATCGTCAGCCATTAGCATGCTTAGAACTGAGCATGCTAAAGAAGACTATAAGTATCTTCATACCGCTGTTTTTGCTGCTGAAGGTTTAGAGAATACCTTGCAAAAGATGTTCAATCATTTAGCCATGGAAGGATTTGAAACTGTACCACATGAATTGCATTCATGGACAGAGATTCCAGATACTTTTGAAGAATTCAAGGATTGGCTTCCTTTGCATGTTATGGCACCTATTGCACGCGCTGGAAAAGATATGCCTTCAGATGGATGTGCGATTGAAGTAAATGATTTAACCTGGGTTGGCGTTCAACATGACCAGTACTCAAACAGACAGCTTGCTTTAAAATTTGGTTATTGGGCTTTCAAGGTATACAAAGGAATAATAACTGATATTAAAACAGAGCAAAAGCGTGTGTTCAAATCAGTACGAATCCGCATTGATCCGATTACGACTGATGATGATTGCAAGGCTGAGTATATTAATTCCTTCAATCCACGCATTTTAATTGATAATGAGTTGTATGAAGGGAAAGAGGTTTACTTTGAGAAGAATGCTGGAGCTGTTAATATCCTAATACATGGAGAGCGATTAGAAGAATTGAGAAGAGAGGGAATCATAATTGATTGATTCAATGTCATTAACTTCATTTACCGATGTTGCTTTAGAGTTGGGTGGACAACAGATTAACATGCCTACATTACTGAAAAAGGCTAAGGATTCTAAGGATGATGCCCTACGTGAAAAGCAGGCTTTTACCATCTTAGAACATCGGAAGTTATTGAATGATTTTAAAAAAGCTTTAGATACTAATAAAGATAATGAACTTGCTTCTGTTCTTGAAAAGGATCTGAATAATCTGGATGTGGCAAACAGCGGGATCGTAGCATTAGCCGCACTTAATTTATCAGAGGATAAAAATATTACAGCTTTGAAAGGATTTGCTATGAAATTAATTCATAGCAAATTTTATGATACAACGAAGATTAAGCAAGACTGCACAATTCTGTTAAGTGATAAAGTTGAGTTAACACTACAATCGGCTATTGCAATTCAGATTTTGAGATCAAGCTTGAACTGGAATGATTTTATTTCATTGTATGCTAAAATGCCAAATTGGTTTCAGTTTATTGATTCTTCTACTACACAGAAATGGAGTGAGTCTATTAGTATTGAGCTTGATCTAATTACTGTGACTGAACTGGTTGATATTATTTTTGACACTTGTAAAAAGAAAGCATTGTCGTCATTTGTACATGATCACAATGTGAATGAAACACTGGATATTTACATTGAATGTTTTGAAAAAATCTTATCTTATGAGTTATTTGATGTGGACCCTTATTTAGATAAGGCAAGCAAAAGTTTAGTTGACCTAGAGGAGGTGATTTTATGACACTTAAGATTAATGAAATTGAAAAATTAAAAGATTATAAATTTGCTGTGCATTGTGCTGGTGTTACATTGTTCACACCAGTTGATCGCTCAAAAATAAAGCCAGTAACAGCTACATGGCATCCGCAGAATGTAAAAGATAGCGTTTCGGAAAATGTGAATACTTGTTTGCAGCCTGTTAGACAAGACAAAGCTGTTGCCAACTCTGATGCTACTAATAGCGCAGTTCCGCAGAAAATGATGTTTTAGAGAGGTTTGTTTATGTTTACATTTACAATTAATAATGGAAAAATCATTAAGGCTGATGGTGCACCAGATTATATATTCAGTGCTGATGATTATGAGAAGTTCAAAGCTAATTTGTTATCTTTTGAAGCTCAATTTTCTCCAGCGATATTTGGATGCGTTGAATCAACGGATTTGAATTATGATCTAAGTGAAGATCGAAAAGTACCTTTAGCTTCTGGAGATAATACAAATGTGGGGGTGTATTTTGGGATTTGTAAGGAACACTGAAATTGTTAAACATTTCAATAATTTAGCTGAGCAGAAAGTAGATCAGCAGATACTTTATTTGTGCAAAGAAGGAAATTATGACATAGATTTGGACACAGTATTATGTCAGTGGAAATACGCAATAACTCATCAGCTTACTGATGACGCACATATTTTTAATCAGTTTCTTGCACAGATTTATTCGTGTGATGTATTAAAATCAATGGAGGGAACACTTTCATGAAAGACAAACAACGTGAAGTTTTTACGAATTTGGTACAGAAAGAATTACCAGACTTAATTAAAAACAAGTCCACAATGATTGCAGATGATCTTAAGCTCAGCTTTCAGTTAATGGATATTGATTTGCAGGATAAGCTGTCGGATGACAATGGAACTGTCTTTGTTCCAGTGTATGCAAGATGCTTACTGCAGAATATTGAGACGACTGAGTCAGTAACATTTAGTTTAAATTTGCTGAAATTACCAGTCTATCAGGAACTTGGGTTTATGATTCGTGGTAATTATATGCAGATGCTTGATTCTTATGATAAGGCATCCGGATTACATACAATGCGAAAAGTGAACCAAAGTAATGATATTGATAAGGCTATTATTCAGTCTTCTAATTTTAAGGCTATTGGTTTTTGCCGTGATAAAGCGAAGTTTTTGACAGAGCTTAAACTTCGTGGAAGAGTCTCGGATGCAATTGAGATTTCTCCTTCAACATTTTTACGTGCTATCACCGGTATGAGTAAAGATGAACTTGTTGCAAAATTTGGGTATACCAATAACTTTGTTGTTACTATTTTTGATGGGCGCCCAAATACATTACCAGAGTGCAAACATGGATTTCCGGTAGCTACTAGAAATGATTGCATTCAAGCTACATATGCAGCCATTTTTGGTGCTTCTGCTGCTAAAAATGCAGATAGTGGTACTATCAGTGCTAAGCTTACTGAAATAAAGAAGAGCTTATTTAACACAAATTATTTCAGTAAGGGTGAATATTCCTATCAACGTATTCAGTATATGCAGAGTTTTAGCTATCGTGCAGCTGGCAAAGTTTTGGCGAAAGATGTTTCTTCAAATAATGTTAAAATAAAGGCTGGCACTGTATTATCAGCGCAGCTTTTACGGGAACTTGATGCTACTGAATTATCTGAAATCACTGTAATTTACAATGATGCAGAATTTACGCTGCATAGATTCGCTAGATACTGGTTTGGCGCTTTAAATTACACATTGTTAGAGGATATACCAGAATGCAAGCTTGCTGCAAATACTGTACTTAGTCTTTCTGATATTGACACATTAAATTCTTCTTCTCTTGCTTCTATAAAAGTTAAGGATCTCGATAGCAATGTTAGAACAATGACACGCGATATTGAAAATGATGAATTATCTCTTGATGATATTTTCACTGTTTTCGATATTTGGGTTGGTAATTTGAAAGGACTTAATGTTTATGACAAGGAGTTTGATTTAACTAACCGCGTGTTATACCCTTTTGATAAACGTGTACTTGATATCATTGATTCCGATCTTAACAGCGTAATTCGTAGAGTGAAGAAAGCTTATAGTGAAAAAGGTGCATCCACCAATCTTCAGGAATACATTGTCAGCTATGATAAGGATATTAAGATTGATGCGTTTATTGATCAGATACGCTCTTCAGATTTAAAGCTTGGACAAATGTCTGAGATGTGTAATGTAATGTCATTTGTTTCAAAGGATTACAAATCCACCATTGCTAATTTAAAGAATATTGACGATAATCTTGTTACTATTCAGGATCATCAGTATGGAAGAACTGATCCTTTTGATATTCCGGAATCAAAGAAACTTGCATCTGTACAGTATCGTACCATGAATTCAAAACTCAATGAGTCTGGATTAATTACAGTACCGTACTTAAAAGTAGAGAATGGTACAGTTATCAGTGAAGAGCCAGTTTATTTAACTGCAATTGAAGAAACTGATCGTTATATTGCAGAGTGGAACGAGACATTTTTAGATGAAGACGGTAATCCAAAGCAATATATTACTGCAAGATATAACGGAGATATTGTATCGACTGATGTGAAGAATATTTCATACAAGGAATGCTCGCCTTACTCTGGCATGTCTATCTCGCATGCTTGTATTCCTTTCCCTGGACATTCTGATGGTAAACGTATTACTATGGGATGTAATCAGCTGTCACAGGCCTCACCTATGGCACATATGGAAAGACCTTATGTTAATGGTGGTGGTGAGTCTATGCTGGATTATGGATTTTATCGTGCAGAGACAATACTTGAAGATTTTTATAAATCAAGTGTTGCACATAATGCAGAGCTCGAACAGCACAAGAATGCTATTTTATCAAGTGACATTGAGCTTGTTTCTAAGCACACTTCCCATGGCACCATGTATTTAACTTTCAAGATTCTTGCAATGGATGAGATTCTTAAGTCAGTTCACAAAGAATTGGGATCTTATCTTAGCAGTCCGGTTAAGACTTTTACTTTCGAAGTGCCATATAGTATGCAGACAACAGACAATACTCTGTTTACTTATAATATTCATGCAGTACCAGATAATATTTATCATCCAGATGATATTATCTGTTACAGCAATTCTTGCAGCTTGAAAGATCGTAAGCATAAAGATTGTCTCAGCACAGGTATTCAGAAAATCTCTGAAGCGGACCTGTCAAAGGGTCTAGCTTTGACAAAGAATCTACGTGTTGGCTACAAGACCTGGGAAGGATCAACAATTGATGATTCAATCACAATTAGTGATGAACTTGTTTTTGATGATGTTCTTACTAGTATTTTTACTACAAGAATTATTTTGGAAGCTAAAGTATTTTCAGATACAGAGCATGAGGAATTTGGTCTTTATGAACACGAGTACCCTTATTTTGAGGGAAATGGTCTTCCAAAATTAGGCGTTTATTTAAATCCAGGTGATCCAGTAATTGCAAAGGAGTTAATTTCCAAAACAAAAGATACACCAATTCAGAAGTACAAATATCTTAAAATGAATCAAAGTGGTCAGGTTGTCTTTGCAGGTTTCACTCATAAGAACAATGAGGAAGTAGCCGAAGTAATCTTAGCACAAAGAAATGTAATTGAGATAGGAGATAAGCTTGCAGGTCGTTGTGGTAATAAAGGTGTCGTCGCTAAGATTGTGCCTGCAGAACAAATGCCTTTTGATCCAGAGACAGGATTTAGATTACAGATTATCTTAAATCCACTTGGTGTGCCATCACGACAGAATCTGTCGCAGTTCTTGGATGTTGATTTGTCTGAGTGCTTACGTCAGGAAAATGCAACATCAACAGTTTCACCTTATAATCCAAATGATTTACAGTTTGTTTTGGATATGAAAGAGGTCCATAATGTGAAACCATCTTATTTTATTGATGGTCGAACTGGTAAACCTTTCAAGCGTCCTATTCATTGGGGTACTATCTCAATGTATAAATTACATCATATGGTTAAGAAAAAGTATCATGCGATCGGTATGGCTGCTCCGGTTGATCCAGTGTACATGCAACCCAGACAGAGTTCTAAATTAGATGGTGGACAAAGTTTTGGTGAGATGGAAGCATGGTGTTTAATGAGCGTCAATGCTACGCATGTTTTACAGGAGATTTACAGTTTTCAGTCAACTGACATTGCACAGAGGAGTCGTATCCGTAAGGAACTTGAGGATAGTGGAGCTGCGCCATATTATGTATTGGGTAACAATAGCAATGAAGCTACAATGCTTGCCTGCTACAGAAGTCTTGGTGTTGATTTTAGAACAAACCTTGATGAACAGACGTTTGAGTTCAGACCATTAACAGATGATCTTATTCATTCGTTTTCATCTGTTTCAGTTGATAGTGTAGAGAATTTACACAATGCCATGATCTTTAAGGGCAGTTCTCGAAAACTGGAGGAGAAAGATCAGTCGCGAAATAAGTGGGGATGGATCGACTTGCATATGAAGTTGATACACCCTAATTTTATCTGTAATTCGCGTATCCTTTCGCTTATCAGAACATCTAATTCAAAAACATTCAATAAAGATACTGCAGAACTTATTATGCAGGGTATTTTAGCTGTAGGTGAGGTTACTTCTAAAGTGCCTATGTTCAATTTATATCGTACAGCAAAATTACCGGCTAACAATGAAGACTATGCAGATTGTGTTGCTGATGTAGATGCTACAGAAGATATTGTTACTGGAATGGATGCGCTTGTTATGATGTTCCAGTATATGGATACTAAAAATCTTGAGCAGGCTGCTAAGAGTGCATGTGATGGTTGGTTACAGAGAAATAATATTGAAGATCCATCTGAAGTTGATTTATCAAATGAAAGCGGTTATCTGGATCGTCTTACTTGGTATCATTTTGTTTCAACCTTTAATGCATCTGAGTCCCTCGAAGACTATGTAATTAGTGCGTTCCCTGTAATGCCACAGATTTACAGACCAAAGTTTGTAAATAGTAAGCAGACGGAACATGTTGATTTCGATTGGCATTATGCAAGAATTATTTCTGCAGTTGACGCTTTAGAGCGTAATCGCAATGTGGAGACTATGTATGCCATCTATGACAGAATTAAAAGTTTTTGTGGATTACAGTCAACTCCTACAAAGGATGAAGCTAAGCATAAGAATATCAAGACTTATTTTAGCGGTTCTGACAATGAAAATGGTGATCACGGTAAGTTAAGAACTAATGTACAGTCAAAGCGTGTTTTCTGTTCTGGTCGTACAACAATTACACCAGCGCATGATACAAGAATGAAGCCAACAGAGATAGGTGTGCCAATTACAATGGCAACTAAGATGTATGAATCAATTTTGATTGGTCAGCTTTCGTCTATTTCGCTTAATTCACGTAATTCTAGCCGCAATAGAAATGATATAGTGCATGCTTTGTTATTATGTTCCAAGCGAGATAAAGCACGTTTTGTGGAGTTCTGGGATTCAAAATTGGCAAGAAATTTTGCTTACAATGGAAAGCAGGCTTATGATGCTGTTACAAAGTTAATTTATGATGTTGTTGAGGGAAGAAATGATTTCCCAAGGCAGGTTATTCTTTCTGGACGACAACCATCATTGCATAAGTATGCAATACGTGCTTATTTGCCTAAGATTGTTCTTGAAAACACCGTCAACGTACACACTTTAGTGTGTTCAGGTTATAATGCCGACTTTGATGGTGATCAGATGTGGTTGCAGGCTTTAATGTCAGAAGAAGCAAAAGAAGAAGCATTAAGATTACTTAGTCCATCTGTTGATTACATCAACCCAAAGGATAGCTCCTTAATTCTAAAGCATACACAGGATGTTGTTCTCGGTCTTTATTGCGCAACGATGCTTAAAAACAATGCAACTCATGTGCAGTTTTCATCTGAGGATGTTAATCATTATCAGAATATTGAGCAGCTTGCAAGTGATTTGAAAGCTGAATTGATCAATACTTACGATTTAGTATGCGTTACTGTAGAGGATCATAGATACATTGGCACTGCAGGGCGTATTTATTTGAATTACATTGTTGATGGTTTGACTGATGAAGAGTTTACCAATCCATTGCAGATTCAGGGCTTGAAAAACAATTTGTACTGTGAAATGGCTTATGACGGTATTTGGAGATCCGGTGGTAATGTAAAGACTGGTAATTTTAGATATTTTAAGATTGCTGATATTTGCATGGATATCAATAAAAAGATCGGAAATGATTGCATTGATAAGATGCAGGTGTTAACTGAGCTTGGATTTTTCTACGCTGATAAATTTGGAATTTCTTTATCCTTAGAGGATATGATGCTTAAGCCTGTAGATCCTTGTGAGAAACTTACTGATCCAAAGTTAATTGATCTTGTTCACAAAGATCTGACTGATATTTGTGAACAAGGTCTTAACAAAGCAAGTGACTTGAAGATTCAGATTGAGCAGGATTGCTATGATGGTTTAATTTCTGAGGATGATAAAAATGATGCAATTATGACGCTGTACTACAATGGAACTGGTGACAAGGATTCTGAGTATATGAAAGGCGTTCATGCAAATGTTATGGACACCATCATGGACAAATTGAGTAAAACTCAGAGAAATAACAATATATTTATTTTACTTGATTCCGGAGCCAGAGGTAAAGCTGATCAGATTATGCGTATGTGCGGTTTCTTGCCACAATTACAGAAAGATAAGGTTAGCTCATTGAAGACACCTGTTACACACAATTTCTTAAATGGATTAAGTTCTTTTGATGTTCACATGACAAGCTACAGCGTTAAGCAAGGCTTAGCATCAACGCAGAATGAGACACCACAGGCAGGTTATGCAACGCATAAAGGTGTTTATATGACTAGTGGTGTGCAAATTGTTGAGAATGATTGCGGTAAGACTGATTGGTGGTATGATGTTAAATACTCTCAGCTCGATGATTCAAGAACCACATTAGTTCCATCTCGTATATGGTTTGAGAATAATTTGCTTGGTAAGAGGGTTGATCAAAATGACAAGCAATCTTTAGAGCTGCTTGGTTTACAAGATGATGATACGGAAATCACTGATGACTGCTTCGCTACACTTTTGAGCAATAATGGTTTTCATTCACTACAGCTTGCAGATGGAAGCTTATTGGAGGCTTCCGTTAATTCTATGGTTGGATCTGTATTGTCTGTTGCAGATAAACTTTCAATGATGAAGTTACGCAATACATTAAAGGATAAAATGCTTACAATGCATTCAGTTTCATTAATTCAGAAACTTACAATGCAATCAATTACCACATCCGATGGTACTTACTCGTTGTGGTATAAGATGGATCCTTGTAGCAAGTCATTACTGTTGCACAGGCAGTGTCGCGATCTTAAGTATTCAACACACATGTATGATCCTGAAGCCAATAGGATGATTGAACTTACGACAGAAAAGACAGTGCAGTATATTGAACAGCAGAATCTTAGACGTGTTCCGGTACGTATTTTACTTGATTGTCATAGTGAGCATGGTGTATGCGCCCACTGTTATGGTTTAAAGTTTTCATCATTAACCTTCCCTAGAGTTGGCGATTTCGTTGGTACTGAATCTGCACAGGCAGTTGGTGAGCCATCAGCTCAGTTAACTATTTCATTAGTTAACCAGGGTGGTACTGCAGGCGCTGCCATCAATGATGGTGTAAAGCGATTTAGTAGTTTGCTTGATGGTTCAGTAAAAGATTGTGCTTTAGTAGCACCTCGCAATGGATATGTTCATATTGAGCCGCTGGGTGAAGCCGTAACTCTTAGTATTAAACCAATCGACAAAAATTGTACTTTATGTAATGGTTGTAGTTTTGCTGGTGATTGCCCAACTGTTTCAAGGGAAACTTTACCACCTTGTGCCTTTTCTAAGGTAGTGCCTGCAAATCTATTAATTGTTAAAGAGGGTGACTGGGTAGAGGCGTCACAGCCTTTAACTTCTTTAATTGTTAACCCAAAAACAATTACTGCAATTACTATTTCTGAAGGTAAGAAGAGCGTACGAGATACAACAGCTTTCGAGTTTGTTTATCGGAAGAAACAGACAGTCTGGCTAGAAAATTATTTCTATACTTTTGCAAATAAAGGTATTGATATTAATGCCAGACACTTTGAAATCTTTGCACGTATTCAAAATCTACAGGGATTTGTTTATTATTCTAATGATCCTGATTTTGAGCAAGGAAAGTCTTATGAGATTACAAGTCTTTTAAAATCACCAGGTGTTAAATTTACACCTAAGCTTAGTTCACGTCCTGAAGTAATTTTAAACACTTCAGGTGCAATGGCTGCCTTGTCATTTGAGCGAATTCAAAGTGTCGCAGCAAGTTTGTGTGTAGATAACTATAAGAGTCCTTATGACTACAATAATTCGTTATTAGGTTCAGTTGCTGTTGGAACCGATTTAGTTACAATGCAGCCAAAGCATCTTGGAGTTGTGCTGAAAAGAATTTCTAAGCCAGCACCAAAACGTGTATTAGAAGCACCCGTTACTTATAAATCAGTAGATATGTCTGGAGATCAAACTAATGAGTTCAACTTGGACAATTTTACGTTTACTCCAGAAGTTTTAGACCTTTCCAACATGGGTGAGGAGATTCAGACAATTCCTGAAGAATCAGCTGTTTCACAAAGCAATGCAGATACACCGCATGCAATGACATTCGAGTCAAATACTCAAAATACTGAAGCTGAATATTTACCATCTGATTTTAACTCAGATGAATTTCATTTGGATGATGAAGTTTCGACTGATCAATCTGATTCAGCTGAAGTACAGAGTATGAATTTATTTGATTCAGATGTATCGGATTCTGTTGCTGAGATAGCAAAAGATACATCATTGTCTCTGGAGTCTGATACAGAAGAAGAGGATCTTGATTCTTCTTTGGACGATTTTGATGATGAGTTGTCAGATTTAGATGAATCTGTTGAGTCTGACCTTAAAAAAGATGATGTAGCTGAGTCTTCTGATGACTCACCTGTAAAAATGGAGTTTTAAATGAAACATTTTGTTTTGCAAGGAGCACTAACATTAGTGCTCCTTTTTACTGTGCCAATCAATGCTCAGGCAAAGGGTTATTTCTCTTTTGATTCTAACACTGAAATTGGTTCAGAATTACAAGATACAGGTAGTATAGAGGATAAATCTACAGGTGATAAATCATCTGTAGATTATCAGACAAATACAGATACTGTGACTTTGTACTATCCTGATAAATTGATTACAACGACAACTAATACTACTTACAAGAAAGTAGTTGCTACTTTAACAAAAATGCCGAGATACAAGAAATTCATACTTGCATTTTTATTTGCAGGCATAAGTATTGCACTTGCTATTGTTGGTAGAAACTTTTTGAGGAAAAGAGTAGATAATGATGAATCGACGAAATGACGGTTTGACATACAGTCAGCGCAAGCGTGCCAAAATGGATTATCGTGCTGAATATTTTAAGCACAATCCTGGTTTGTTTGGGTGCATTTGGACATGTGCTTATTGTCACAGACCTTTACTTGGGGCACACAATGTTGATGTTGACCATATTATGCCATTAAATAGCCCACTTGGTAGAAACTCAAGGTTCAATTTAGTTGCAGCTTGTCATAAATGTAATTTGGAAAAAAGTGATAAGGTCGATTATAGAGTTGTAAAAGGTTATGCTTCCAAGGTTCTTGAGAGTACTGTATTTACTATACAGAAAGGTTTTATACTTGTTTTTGTTGCTGTATGGTGGGTAATCCAACAGATTCTTCATGCTATTTTTGAGATTTTTGAGAAGCTTCCTTTATTACTGAAACTTGTAATTATTATTGTCATTTTGATTATTGTATTTCACTAGGAGTAAAAATGAGATTAAAAGCTTATTATGATTCTATTTTTAGTGTTCCAGATATTCAGTTTGTTTTTGGAGTTGTTTTAGCAAATGCTGGGTATCAAAAGTATGCAACACAATTGATTGAATATGAGACACAGAAAGCTTATGGATTACATGCTGATGTAGAAAGTAATCCGGCAATGGCAAAGAAATTGAATGCATCGCGAGAACAGATTAATCATCAAATAGATTTGCTTGCTAATGAACAAAATCTTAATCATGATTATGCTGCTATTGTATGGCTTTTTACGCAGCCAATTTTGAAAGAAGGTTCAGCAAATGCCGTTCATAATAAAGTTAATCGATTCTCTTTACAGAGTAAATTAGGTGAAGCGTCATTAAAGGGATTTTATGGACAGATTATGCAGATCTTACTGACAACACCTTCAAATGCATTGATTATTCATTATGTTGCGTCTCCTTTGTTCAAGAAACCATTTCGTACGGCTATTAGCCAAGTCATTAATTCACGCTGGCCAGGAAGAGCTTTGTCCAGAATGAGTGATGAAGATTTTGAATTATTACGAGACGACTTTAGGCGTATTTATACCAAAGGATTAAGTATGAACAGTCATGCTTTTGAGCCAATAACTGGCGATCCTAATTCAGCACTGTGTGGCGTTCCTGTCAAGTTGTGGTATGCAAATAATAGTACAGCGCAACTTGGTTCAGTTGTAAAAGGTCGCGGTCAGGATATCGAAACTGATGATGGTAGTGTTTCGTTGCTGAATTTGAAAGAGTTAAATGATGAAACTGACACAAATGATATTGATTTTATTGATATTTGCACAAAGATCAATAAAGCATCTTTCATCATCTTTAGTCACAAAGGGCATGTTCCTTACGATATTTTTTCACATCATTGTGATCGCGCAATGAAGCCATTGGTTAATAGTTTTATTAAAGAGTGTTCTCAGTATTATCGGTGCATTAAATTTGACACAAGTACAGATTCCATTGGAGCATGCTCAGGTTCAACAGAGCTTGGTAAAATTAAAACAAGATGCGAATATGCAGATTATCTTGATGATAGATTTGCACGAAGTGTTATGGCATATGATCTACAATCAATTATAGATAAATTGTATGAGATTACGTCAAAAATACGGTCAAGTGATGGATGTCACCTGTTTGCAGTCGATGGCGTTGGGGTACATATCAATGGTTCTGAAAGCGAACGCTTTGAAAGTTTGATGCAAGGCTATGAAGCCATGTATGAGCTAATTGCTTATATCAATCGTAATGAAGCAAAAACAGGTATTTCAATTTATGATTTTCCTATAATTATTTTTAGAGATGCTGATTACTTGAAGCGCTTTAGAACATTTGATGAATATATTCATGGATACAAAGCAGTTGAACAACTTTTGAATGAGATCAAAGATTCAAAAGATACAACAAGAACTGCTTATAGACTTAATGGTTTTTTGGCTAATGAGTATGTGGATTATTATTTATCATCTGCAAAGTCAATTAAGTATATTGCAGAATTTGCACAGCTTGGTGACAAATTGACAACTTTTGCATATGAGGTAACACATAAGTGTGCAACAGTCAGTGTAGAAGAGCAGATGGCTAATGCAGGTTTGGATCTTGTTCATTTTTTAATGGATCCGAGTAATGAAGGTATGTTTCGTGGTGTTTATCCACATTTTAAGTATCAGCCAGCATCAGCCGTTTCACAAACAATGGATCAATTCGATTATTTAAAATCACTGGAGTTTCTCTATAATGTTGCTTACAATTGTAAAGCTTTTATTCCGGATGATGATAATCCGGAGGTAGACACGGCCGGACCAAGTTCTTACTTTGTTGCCATTCAGTTTTTGTATGCATTTGAGCGTGTTCAACTGCTTGAAGGACACCCAATAGTTGACTCTGATAATCTATTTTGTTGTTCATTACCTTATATGTTAAATGGCGTTAAAGAAAAGCGTGAGTCATTGGAAAATGAATGTCAAGATCTTTATTCCACAATGCAGGCATCAGTAGATACACAAGAGAAAATGAATCTGCAGCAACAAATTGACATGAAGAATCAAGCGATACAATTATTGGGAACGTCACACTTGTATAGAATTTTTGGTCTGCTTTTTGTGCATAATTTGTTTTTCCGTACACAACTTAAAAAATCAGATTATGGTGAGTTAGGCTTCGATAATGTTTTTAACATTTACTATGTGTATAGCTGGATTAAACCTTATCTTGAAAAAGTCTTTAGTACAATGTATTGCATAAAACCAGAAATGAGTGATGGTAAAGATGCTACAGATTCTGCTATTAAGAAGAATATTGCTCTTTCATCTTTTACAACTTCAGCCAGTCTAGTTGAGTTCCTACCGGTGTTACGAGTTCCTGATCATATTTCATCACTTTCAGAAATTTCATTTTTATGTGAGTGTGATTTTAAGAGTTACACTCATCCGGATATGGTTAAAAATGCACAGTATGTTATTGAGACATCTAAAAGGTCTTCTAATACAATAATTACGGCGTTTAATTATATGCTTAGTACATTTTCAGATGTGGTAGGTAATTTAAATATATTAGCCGACTGCGTTGACGTTAAAACAATGTCCGCTAGTAAAAATGCTAATGTGGAATCTACTGTTTTGCAGAATACATTGAAGCAATTAAATGATGAAATTACATTTGATAGCTTTACAAGTAGTGATGAGAACTTATTGAACTCAAAGATACTTGCTTCTCATGCAACATTCACTTCATATGGGTTTGCACAAAAAGATGGACATTTGATCTGTAAAGAGGGCCCAGTTTCAGATGTGTATTATCACAAGGATGGTATTGCTTGCAGCGTACGTCATGATTCCTTCGTTGCTGAGCATCATAGCATGACAGATGAGGATATTCAATTTATTCGAAGATATTAATAGGTAAGTGCAGCGTAATAGCTGCACTTATTTTTAGGAGGTTTCATGGAAGAATTAGAAAATGGTATTGGATTTGTAATATTTCATTTTGCTGATGGTTCTCAGCAAACAATACACACAACATTAAATCAAAAAATACTTAGTGATTATGGCGTGACATTACCGCCTGATACTCTTTATGATCTTGATCATGCTGAGTTTGTTAAGATTAGGATGGATGCTTCTTCTATTGAAGTATCCTTAATACAACCTGAAGCGAAGGAGGGCATTTTTAAATATGCAAGTAGATTTATTTAAATCTCGCAGACGTACGACTGATATGCGTAAATTCGGTGGCTATGTTAGAATCAGAGATTTCCAATTGGATCCAAATACTGATTTTGATGCAATTCGCAAGCTTACAAACTGTAGTCACAAAGATGTTGTAGATGAGTACATTGAAGATGTGAAGCGGCGTATTGCACATGGAAGACAGTACGAAGACATAGGTTATGATCTTTGCGCGGATAATCTTTTTGACGTGGAAGCTTTAGGTGTTGGACTGTATGCGAAGAAGTACCAGATCATCATCAGTTTTGAAGACTGTCTGGATTTCTTTTTACATATTGTCAGTGATTGTGATATGGAGAAAATACGCAGTATCCCAAATTATCATGAGATTAGTGCTAACATTATGTCACTGCGCCCGGCTACTCCGACTTCCTCAGCAAGGTTTAATGATTTGTTCGATGTGGATCCAAAGCTTGATGAATACTTTATTTCAAAGCAAAAGTATGTTAAAGAAACATTTAACACTTATGGCGATCATTTTATTGATCAGTTAGCTTTTGAGATTATTAGACCATTACTAATGGAAGTTCATGGCGTCCAGGATTATTTGATCTCATGCTTTAGTGCTGCACGTTCTGAATTAGGTGATGCAGTGTGCCGCAGTCGTAATTATTCATCATTGGTTATCACAACTGATGATCCAATGCTCTGTGATCTTACTTTAAATTATGAGCCATTTGGCTCACTTACATTAGCACCTAAGTGTTATGAAAAATACGAGTATGCAACTAAGGAGGTACTTGTTTGTGATAATTGCAGGAGATGTTAGAATAGGTTCTGACAAATATGCTTTGGCAATTAAGACATTATCAAAGCAGAAAATGTACTATTTGTTTAGTACACAGAATCTAAATGATGTTGATAATTTTGATAAAATATTATCAAGTTATAAAGACCTTGCAGATGTTAATCCTAAAGATTATTTAATTGGTGTTTACTCAAAGTCTTTAGTTACAGGAAAAGTAAAAGCTTGGGGTGAGTGCGATGCTATTCGTATCATTCTCGATGGTATTTCCTATGCCAATAATTTTACTTTTTTAAAAGAAGATGTTCTGATTTCATCTAATGAGTCAATAGAAAATGGATTTGTGCACACGTTTGAAGCTTCTAATCCAAAGATAAGTTATGCATTTCGTGCAATTGATGGTGAGAAGATTTTTATTAAACTCTCTTATAATGTAATCTCATTACAATTACAGGAGTTCAAACTGCGTTTACCATCAACGAATTTACAGCTGCATGAAATAAGTCGTCAGGAGACAAATCGTTTTCTCGTGGCTACAATTAAGACTATTCGCCGAAGTGACTTGGACAATGTACTTGATATGAGTTGGTATCATATTGGAGATAAAGTTTTAAAGAATTATTCAAATGTAAAAAATGTATATGATTTTGAAACTCAAGTAATGACTCCTATTATTAAATATGCTACACAGTGCCATGAGTCCGGTGAGTTGCCTGTAATTTCATTGGATGTAGAGTCAACCGGTCTTAATACTGTAAATCTTGCAGCTGATAATCCGAGTCGATCCCATTGCGTATCAATTCAGCTATCCTGGGAGGAAGATCAGGGAGTTGCAATTTTTAATGATATGGAACATTTTACAAATGTTGATATACATTATGTGATGAAGCGTTTAGGTGAGCTTTTTACTTGGTATAAAGGCGAGCGCACGATTGAATACTGGGAATTGCCAGAAGATTCTGAGTGTAATTCAAATGCTCCACAGAAAATGGATTTGTTTAATACTGGTAATGTTGACAGTGAGTCTACAACAGAATCAAACGTGAAATCATTGAGTCATTTAGTAAAGAAATCTGTCACATTACAACGTGATTGGTTCTTTCTAGTTGGTCATAACTTTCCATTCGATCGAAGGACCTGTTATCAGACTGATAACATTGCATTATGGTTCAATGCAGATACATTGCAAATGGCTTTCGATTTGAATCCACAAACTGTACGTGGTAACAGTAAGCTTAAACTTTTGACACGTAAATTATTCGGACACGAGACTCCAGAGTTAACAGACATTCTTGGACGTGGAAATGAGGATAAGTATCGCTATCTGGTCGATGAAGAAGTAGCAAATATTTATGGCTGCGCCGATGTAGATTATACTCGTAAATTGTTCTTTGCTTTACGTAAGTTAATGCCTGATAGCATGTGGCATTATTACTTAAAACAGGATGTTGACCTTTCTAATATTCTTGCCATTAGTGAGTATTACGGGATGATGACTTATCCAGATAAGGTTGTTAATCTTGCTAATGAGACAGCTGAGAATATTAACATTCTCAAGGAAGCTGCTTATAGTTATGTTGGGGCTTATCAGGATTACACAAGTCAGCGTGCTTTAATTGAGTCTGCTTACATGTCTGGTATATGCTCAGAGAAGGAATATGATGAAAAAATAAATAACATCCATGTAGATTCAAGTGCTACATATCATTTTGAGTTTAAAGCTGCATCTCTTATTCAGGTATTATACGAAATACTTCATTACCCTATTATTGCTTACACTGATGGTAAAGTTAAAAAACCAAAGGTTGACAAGTATGTTATGAAGAAACTTGTAAGTTTTAAACGTACTGAACATAGTGATGCTCGAAAGCTTGAAAAGGATATTTTGTGCTATGGTGCTGATCGCGCTGAGTATGAAGCCTTAAAGAATGGGTCAGAAGCGGATCAGAAGAAAGCGGAAAGTATGTGTTTAATTTCAGCAGATGAGTTTAATAAACTCGAGTATCCATTAGCTTTACTGTTACAACAGTATGCTTCTCTAAACAAAGAGTATACTTCGTACTATAAACCAATTCTTACTGAAAATCTCGAGGGAAAACTTTTTAAGAGTTATAACATGGCAAGAATTGAGACAAGACGTATCGCAAATCCGGGTCAGACAATGAAAGCCAATTTAAAGGCTTTGGTTAGATCTTATGATGATAATCATTATGTATTGGATTTTGATATGTCACAGGTTGAGTATCGTATTATGCTTTCATTAGCTGGGTTCACAGAAATGGTTGACAAAATGAAGAATCCAGAGCGTGATTATCATACTGAGACAGCTTCAATGGTTAATGCTAAACCAGCATACAAAATTACGAAATATGAACGAAAGCATTCAAAGAGTGTTTCTTTCGGTGTGCCTTATGGTCTTGGTGATAGAAGCTTATGTGAGACTATGCATGGTGATACTTCGTCAGAACACATGGTTGACACACGTGTGACACTTGATAAATGGAAGAAGCGTAATGCACCTATTATGGAGTTACTTGGTAATGCGCGAGAAGAAGCATTGGAAGAGTGGCATGTTTCAGATGATTACAGGAACTTTATTGATGCTTGGGAGAAAGACAAAAAGACTAAGCAATATTTACTTGATGATAATGGCGACAAGATACCAGTTCGTTTAGGTAGAGTTACAAACAAGCTTGGATTTTATAGACTTTTCAATCTTGACAATATAGGTCAGACTCCAGCTGATAAGGCAAGAAGAGCAAAGGGTGTCTTTACTGCTGATGAATCTGGTATACGTCGTAAGGCTGGAAACTTTCCAATTCAATCATTTGCTGCTGAAGTGTACAGAACAATCTTGACACGCTTTTATTGGAGATGCGTACAGGAAGGGATAGAAGATAAAGTAATTTGGCATATGCTTATTCATGATGAACTTTTAGCCAGTGTACATAAAAGTCTACATCCAATGTATATTTACAAGCTTGTAAAAGAATCTTGTATGATTACAATGAAGGGGCACACGAAATACTTTGTTGGTATTAACATTGGTGATACATGGGCTGAGTGCAAAGATGATGCCAGGGAGGCTCCTGTATTCTTTGTTGATCGAATGATTAAGAAATGGGATAATGGTGATTTCAGTCCGGAGAAAACTGATCCTAAGTTTTTAAAGAATGGTGATCCTAAGCAGGGGTACTGGTTTGATCATCCGTGGGATTTTATTAAGCCATTGAGGGAACAGTATGTTCAGGATCGTATTGGAGAAGTTATTCGATCTGTTGTTGATATTGATAATGGTCCAATCGATGTGCCGAGTTTGCTACAGAAATTTGATAATTATACAGTGCGTGCTTATGTCAATGATTATCCATTAAATGGAAAGGTTGATAAAGAAAAATATAGAATTGTTGCAGCCGGCTTAGATTCAAGTGGAAAGCCAATCTATGACGAGGATAAGTTCTATGATGCAATGTGGGGAAGTAGACTTGAGTCCTGGGCTTTAACACAATTTCCTGAGGGTAAAGAGATTATTGATTCTGATGGCAATCACAAACAATTGCATAATGAGAACGTTAATGATGTAGTATCTGCAGTAGAGCCTGAGGAAGCCACAGCTGATAGTGCAATTGATGCTTTCGATGATTTAGATGAGATTGATGCTCTGGATCATAAATTCAGATGCGAAGAAGCAGACGATTCCTATTGGTCATTTGATGATGAGCAGTTTGGTGTTACTTATGAAAGATCAACTACTTTTGAACAGGAAGATTATGATATTACAATGGATCTTGATTTGTCTGTTAAGAATGCGAAATCTGTAAATGATTTGTTAGTTGTTAAGCCGAAGTACACGACTCTGCAACTTATCAATCATCAATTGAGGATTCCTTATATCACGGATTGGCAGCTCACACAGCTGAAGAGATATTTAACTGCTCTTAGTTGCACTTCCGGTTATCAGATTGTGTTTAAGGATCCTATTGGCAATCTTGATAAATGGATCTGTATCACAGATAAGGTTGATTTGAATGTTGTTGATGAAAAAGTTACTGAAATCTGTAAATCTTTTAATAAGAAACTTGTTGCAACGAGTTAATGGAGGTGAAATAAATGCCAATTGGGTTTGATAAGAACGCAATGGTTAATGCAAAGAAGCAACCTGCCGGAAGGCGGGCTGCTTCAAGCAGTTCTGGTGATGGTACTCAAAAAAAGCAAAATCATACAAAGCAGTCAAAAGTAAATGAATCTACAAAATCAAAGGCTCAGGAGAGTGATTCATTTGATGACGATGATTTTAACATTGATACTAAACCAAAAACAAATAAGAAAATGATATACATAGCTTTAGGGATTGTTGGTGTACTTGTAATTACCGCTGTTTATTTTTCCTTAAATAAATCTGAGCAGCCGCAGGTGTCCGATAATGACGTTACGCCTGCAACTCAGGACGTAAGTGAAGAAGATACTTCTACTGAATTTGTTTATGATGAGAATGGCAATCCTATTTATTCTAAAGAAGATAACTCTCTGGTCGATGATAATGCCATTGATCCTGGTGCTCCAGATTACAACGCAAGTACCAAAAATAAAACGACTTCAAAAGTATATAAAGATGATGATTATCTGAAGGACATCAATGGTGTTGACATAAAGGCTACTTATAATGTAATAAGTAGAGATTATGTTTATGATTATGTATCTTACACAGCCAAGCGTGGAATTATTGACGACGGTATGGAAATTTACTGGTTAGATGCAAAGTATAAGGGTAAGAAATATCGTATACAAGTACCGTTTTACTACTTCAAAGATTTTGATGAACAGGGCGTCTGCCGTGTTCAAATGGAAGTTCTTAACATTGAAGGTGGTGGGAAAGTAATTTCCTATATGCAAGTAGTTGATAATCCTTCTGATGATGTAACAACGGAGGAATAATATGACATTCGAAGAAATGAAAAAAGATCATGATCATTATGATGCTTACAAGGACTGGGTTTCAGTTGCAGAGGCAAAGAAGACAGGTCTGATTCCTAAAAAGTATCATAAATATTTTCCAGACACTTGTGACTGTGGTAGTGAAAATATTATTAAAAATAATTTACGGCAATTCACATGTTGTGATCCAAAGTGCTATCAGAAGGAAGCTTGTCAGATGGCGGAGTTTATGTCAAGGTCTAATATCGAACGTCTTGGTGAAGCAAGCTGCTTACGAATTATCAGTCTTTTTAGAAGTTATGATGAAAGATTAAAAAGTGCCGGTAAGGAAAGTATTTTTCCTACCGGTTCTTTTTTAGACATTTTTGAAGTACCATATGAAAATTGGCCACTTGAGGCTGGCTCTGCTTTAGAACGAGATTTTGCAATTGCAGTGGAGACACTGAAGAATGGTGATGTTACCTTTCCAGAATTGATTAGCCGCTTAGGTATTGAATCTCTTGGGAGTAACTCGCTCAAGTTATTTGACGGTTTAAGTTGCGCTAAGGATTTAGCCAATGCGATTGATAAGGAAGGCGGAGTTCGTTACTTTTGTTATTCAAGGGGTGTTTATGCACCAGATATCATAAATAATGTTTATGAATCTCTTATTGATATTGCAAATGCTGAGCGATTGTTTCATCACTCTTTACGTAGGCAAGGTGTAGTAACTCTAGATATTTGTGTTACTGGTTCCTCAATACTCAAGGGAGTTTCTTTAACTAAGAGTCAGCTTGTCAGTGTTCTTAACAAAGCAAGTATTGGTGAGACCGGTATTCAATATTTTGAGTTTAGATTGTGTACAGCGTTACAATCTGCCCCATTTATTCTGTACACGAATCCATCTTCTTCTGCAAAATTTAGAGCAGGTGCTGCCAGAGGAGACATTGCTGATGAATTTGGTGAACATCCTGTTTTAATGCAGATTGATGATTTCTTTGATTTATTACAAAAACATGTTACTGAAATAGATAAGGAGGTGCAAAATGGACAATAGTGCATTTTTAAAACAAATGCAATCTGATTTTGATGATTCGTTGGATGATATTGATGAGGATTTACAGACTGTCGAAGGTGATTCAGTGGCTGAATCAATCGAAACAGTTTCTACTGTTTCTGATACAGAGATTGCTGATGTTGACGATTTAGACGATGTAAATCCAATTACTACTGATATTTCAGCACCACTTAATTTCAGTATGGATGACTTTGCAAAATTTGATCAAGTAGAGGAAACAGGTATAGCTCTACAAGATGATCTTGATGAAGATGATTCAAAATTGATGCTGAGTTATGTCTCAAAATGTCAAGAATTAGGATTTCCTTTATCAGCAGATTCTGACTTGGAGACTGCAGAAGCTTTGCATAAGTATGCAACAGCATCGCATTCTTCATACAATTTCTCTGATTTTGTATCTTATTATCATGAAATGGTTGGACAGCTTTCAACTTCTACAGCTGTACATATTCCGCAGATGACAAGTATGCTGCAGCTTAATACAACTCTTGTTAAAAATATAGATGATCCTGACTTGAAAGCATTTTGTAGTGAAGCATGCACTATGATCTCATCTGACATATTAGAGCAGCTGCAGAAAACGCAGGTTAATGGCGATTATTCTTCATTTTCCGTGAAACCTGAAGATATTTCAGCTGAAGATATCTATCGTAGATTACGATTATCAACAAAGTTTAATCCAATTAAATATAAAGTAGAAGTTCTAAATTATAGATCGCAGGAAGTCTACGAATTCATCCATACTGCCATTAATGCCTGGTTAGCAAATGCTATTGCAGATAATACACAAACTGCAACTGATACGGCTCGTAAAGAAGCTATTGCATTGGTCTTAACTGAAAGCGCCCATAAAGTTATCAACAAATTAACAAAAAGTCAATTTGCTTATATAAAACATATTGATGCTAAAAATGGCGGTAACTTAGTTTGCACTTGTGCAAAATGTGGTGCGAAGACAAAGGTTACTTCATTGATGCAATTGCTGTTCTTTCCAAATAATTCGAAAAATCAACGTTTTGTGTTTCCGGCAAATAACATTTGTGAGTGCGGAAGTTTACTTATCTTCCCATTGCATTGTTATTTAGCAGCTTCTAACTTTTACAATGAGAACAATAAATCTAGTTTGAAATCTATGATTGAAGCTTCCAGAGGGTTTGGTAAGGGTGCAAATCTTTTGATTGTTTCTCCATCTTTACGGCAATTACCTATTGATATTACATGTATTGCTACTGATGCTGAAGTTCCATTGATACAGTCAAAAGAACAGGTAGTCGAGATTTATGATTCCGAGGAGTGGAAAAAGGCAGTTGATGATTTTTACTCTAGAGTCACATTGCTAAAGCAGTATAAGAGCGTTAATGAAAACGTAAACAAACTTAAAACTGTACCAAATCAATCAGTTACAAAAGACGGCTTTAAACAATCTGGTTATAATCTTTCTGCAGAATATAATACTGCTTATGACATTAAGATGCCAGACACCATTAAGGTTGATACTTTTTATTTATCTTTACTGGCAGCTAATGTTGCACAGATCGCTGGTGTGGATTATAACTTGGCAAAAGGCAAAGCATTAGCGAGTCTTTTGACTTTCCTTGGCAGTAATGATCTTTTACAGCAGCAAATCTCGTTGGACAATTTGATGATGTTAAATGCATCCTTGGCATTGGTTGAGCAATATAAAGATCCTTCCAAGTATGATTTTAATAAGTTAAGTAAGGGTGTTCTCAATAACTTGTTATTGGTTGCTGCTCAGATTAACCAAGAGATAAGTATGCCTGAAGATGCAAATGATTTACGTGATTTCTTGAATAATAACATTATTCAATTACGTAATAATGTTTGGATGGCAAATAATCGGTATACCCAATATGTTCAGCAGCTTGATGATGCTAAGTATGCTTTAGCTTGCTTGCCAATTGTTGATTATCAGCAGATTCCCGTATTTAAGCTCATTCAGAACATTCCAAATGAGCAGATTTTTGATATCATTAATGAGATCTGTGATCGCATGATTATCAATATGTATTCAGATCAGTATTTTAATTATTGGTGTCGAGAGGATTATAAGCACGTCAGAACACTTAAAACTAGATTACAAACTTCAGCAGATGTTAAATCTATAGCTAATGCTGTTTCAGATGTAATCAATGATGTTTTTAGTACTTACGGCGTTTATAAAACTGATCATTATTTCAGCAATGTAACAGCTTCATCGTTAGGTCGCTGGGAGCATTTAAAGCAGCTCACAGACTTGGCTAACAGTGGTAACTATTATCGATTCTGTTGTGAGGCCAAAGTAATAAGTCAAGATGATTATGGCTTTGGTAAATCATTTAATGATGGAATTAGAAGCTTTGTACTGGATAACTTAAAGGAATTCACAGCCGTGACAAGCTACAATGAAGTACACTATTATTTGAGTGGAATGTTTACAGAAGATGAGTTACAGCAGAATGCAACTGATTTTGAATTCCTGGCTTTTGGTAGATTTATACCTAAGCGAAAAGAAAATGAAACTCCTGAGAGTTATATTGCACGTTTTAAAACAGCTTCTGCTACAGCTGTTGATTGCATTGACAACTATGACAATTTCAAAAAGATTCAGCATTTGAGCTCTGTGATCCTTGGGTCTTCTTTTGCTGAAGCTAAGTTCCCTAACTTTAGAGTTGCTAACTTTGTAGCCGGAATGATTGATTCAGTCTTTGCTGCACATTCAAAAGATTCTTTAGCATTAATTGGTATTTCTGATCTTAGATACAGTTCTTTGGTTGCAAATATTAAACCATGGACTTTCGCAGATTTTAATATTAATAACATTGATATCTTAGCATTAGTAAATGCTTATTATTTTACAGATGCTGATACGGCTCTTGCCAATGCCTTAGATACTTTGATGAAATGTTACTTTGTAGCATCCAGTTCTGTAACAACTCTGGATACCATTTGTGATTTCGATTTCGTTCTTATGGATAGTTTACAGCAAGTTTCTACATCTTCGGATAGTGGTGCAAGTGTGCAAGACATGGTAGAAGAGATGCGTTGCTGGGAGTATACAGATGGTTATGTTGAAAGGTTTGCAGGTGAATGATTATTTTATTATGGGAAGATGCTAATAACTGCATCAATTCAATTGTTGGTTCTCTCAGCTCAAAATTCCCTAAAGATGCTCAATTTTATTTGAGTAAACGTCCAGAAGCTGCAGAAATTGAAAAATTGACTAAGCCACCCTTTGTATTTGCAGGGTGGCTTATTTATGCAAATGCAAAAACTTCAGTAAAGATTTTACAGCAATTAGATGAATCCAGATCTAAAAATATAATTTTATTGCGCGTTAATAATCAGCATGATTTCAAGGATACTGAGCAGCGAATCACTATGCTAAATTATCAGTCTTTTGATAACCATGCTTTAGAGAAAACAACTATTTTGACGTGGATTCAGCAGGAATTGGTTTGTTCAGAGGCTATTGCTAAATACATTTATAATCGTACTGGAGGGTATCTAAAAAATCTAATTTTTGCAGTACAGACTCTTAAGCGCAGTAATAAGGAGATTGATCGTAAACTTATCAGATCTTTGGTTGAGAAAAGTCAAAATGCCAGCATGACGGATATAGCTGAATACTTAATTGGTATTGAAAATCCATACACTGATATAAAAGATATTTATAGCACACTTTACAAATTTAGATATGCTGAATCTTGGCTACTTGAAACCTTGAAAAAAGAGCTGTCAAATTATATTAAAGTATATCAATTAGTAAGTGACTGCAAATTGGATATTTCGAATTATCTGACAAATGCTGAACTGTTACAGGACAAACAAGTTCGTGATTTGCCAAAATGGAAATTAAAGAGGATCATACTGAACTATGGCAAAGCCTCGTTAGAACGCATTATTTTGACAATGGCAATGCTAAATAGTTTTGGTTCTTCCAACTTTGATTTAATAAAATTATTACAATTAGTACAGGTAGGAGGTTCTTAATGATTGATATTTGTGAATTTCTTGATGTAAGCGATGTCAAGAAACCAAGCGGACAGGTTATTGAAAATTGTGAGGATTATAACGGCGCTCTAAAAGATTTTGTTCTTGTGCTGGAGCCAGACAGAATTTCCTTACTTGAAACCTGGATTAAAAATAATGTACGTACGATGCAGGATCATTGCATTGAGATGCTTAAGAATGAGCCAAAATCAACTTTTAAGTATTTAATGCATATGAGAAATTTGAGTGAGTGCACATCTGAATTTGTTTCTGAGGCTGGTGGTATTCAGCAATTCTTAGACAAGTATCAGCGTAAGCTTGGCGCACCACAGGAAGAGATTTCAGCATCAACTGAAGATGCTTTACCAGACAATGCTGAAGAAGTTTCTCAGGAACATTCAGAGGAGACAGATGAGATCACAAAAGAGGATTCAAATGAATATTCTTCAAATGCTTCAGCTGAGAATCCTACAGTAATCAAAGAACATGTCGTCACACATGAAGATGATTATATGGATGCTTCCGCAGATCATTCAGATGCTACTGAAGTCACAGAGATTAAAGAAAATATACGGGCTACAGGAACGGCAGATGTTACACCAGAGGTATTTGTCACAAAGAAAGTAATTCATAAGACGGTTACACGCGTGATGGATTATGACCCAAAATTGATTGATTCAATTTCGGAAGGTGAGATTGCTGAGAGTTTACATAAACTCAAGGATTTAAATGCAAAACTTGCACTTGGAGGTTTAGATCCGGATTTAGTTTTGAGCAATCAGGATTTAGAGGATGTGTACAGAAAAGTATACACTTATCCGCCAGATGTTTTTAAAGCTTTTATTTTGGCTTATCTTAAGTCAGTGAATAGCGAGACAGAGCGTTTTCGTATCTCTGCCGTGATTGATGACTTTGTTAAGTTTATTGGGAGGTAGCGAAAATGGCAAGTGGATCTTTAAATTCTAAAGATAAAAATAATCTTATCATGGCTGCTGTCTTAGTAGCAATGGTCGCAATGGCAGTTATTTTCTTTAAGTTATCCAGGATGCTACCATTACTCTATATGGCTATCGGTATAATTGCATTTGAAATCCTTTACGTAATACCGGCGTTTTGCGATAAGTTTTACAAACTGTATGGTATTGATGCCGGTAGTACTAAGTGGATTCCATTCTACAATGTTATTTCTGTCTTTAATAAACCTATGGCAATTGCATGTATTGCATTACTGGTTTTAACATTAATCAGCGGCTATCTCGCAATGGGTCCAATGTTCTGGGTTACCATTAAAAATATTGGGACGTTTACTGATGTACAAACACGTGCTCTTGGCTGGTTTATTATCTTTTTGCTTCTTTGGAGTTTTTCTATTGGTATAGGATATGCATCTGCAATTAAAAGTATTAACGACATGAAGTCTGATTTTTTAAATTGCACTATACCTAAGTCTGAAGTTGCAAATTATTTTCTTGTTCTTTTTCCATTCATCCGATGCTTTGCATTATTTAATACTGTTAATACAGCAAATGTTTTGCTTAAAGCTGGATTTGAATACGGAAAAGATTACACAGCATTATTACTTGATGAAGAGGAGACAAATGAATGAGTATTATTAACATGGCTATTGATGATCTTGTAACACCTGAAAACACAATTGATAATCAGGATCAAGTTGTTACAAGTGGCAATGATCTTGAGTTAGGTTCAGAAGAACCGCAGACTGATATTCCCGTAATGTTCTCAGAGATTGAACCAATCATAATTGATACAATCATTGACAAGCAGGGCAGACTTTCGGATATCTTGGAATCTATTGAGGAAGAGTGCGGAATCAGCGTAATTCCATTGAAAATGGCAGAAATTGCGCCTGAAGTTGCGCAATTAAAGCGCCATGAGATTTTCACATTAGGAAATGAACGATATGCATTTTCTCATAGAGTTCGTTTAAATGTTTGCGATCATTACCTGGAGCAGATTGTTTCATGCTTGTCGGAGGGAGTTCCTTTTACTCTTGATTTAGCAACGACTATTTCTTGGCATGATTCGCAGTATAACACTTTTCTTCTTTCACGAGATGAGTGGACATACATTATGTCGAAATGCCGTAACTTTAAACAGAAACTTACAACTGATGGGAAATCACAGATTACGCTGCATATATTTGCAGAGAAAGCTAAATAATGACAGAAGAATCTATTTACCTTGAAGAAGTTGACGATTTAATTGAAAAATCGTCCATTTCAAAATATCCGTGTATTGTTATTGAGGGTATTGAGACAGAGAGTGAATTTGTCTTTTTCCGTAATCGAACGATTAAAGAGGATGAAAAAGATTTATGTTTGCCAATGTATTTTGAGTGTGAAGGTTCCATGGTTGAAATCGGGCAATTTCCATTAACCTTGGATTTCCTGCTAGCTTTAAAAAACATTGGTGATTATAAAGTATTTTTGTGTAAGGCTCAAGGTGATAAAACACAAATTGATCTTAACGATGCGAATACTTTAATGAAATTTATAAAATTGTAAAGGAGTGATAGTATGAGCGCTTTTTTAGGAGCTTTTAGTGATATACCAATGGGAACAAAGATTCTATTTCTTACTATCATTATTGCTGTTATTTTTGCTAATAAGGGTGGTAAAGGTGGAAAAGGTGGCTCAGGAGGTTCTAGCACAGGCGGTTCAGCAACACCACCATCCGGCGGAGCATCATGATTGCGCTGTTATTACTTATAGCTGCCGTGATTATTACCTTTCTTGATATTTCACATTATTGGCTGGATGATGAAACAAAAAATATTTTGTATTTTGATACAGACAATTCTTCTAGTAATGGGGACACTTCAGACTCTGACACACAGGATGCATCAGAGTCTGAAGCTGATCTTGGATCTGATAGTGAAAATAATAAAACATCTGATTCAAGCGACCAAAAGTCTTCTTTTGAAGATCAGATCTTAGAAGAACTTAATCAAGAAATGAAAAAATCATCAGTCAATACTTCGGCATCTCCAGCATCTCCAAATGTAACTAATCCTACAAGTGCAGAACCATCGTCCGATCTGGACGATTTAGATGATCTGGACGATTACAGTTCAGATAAGGATGAAGTACGATTAGCCAGTCATACAATTTCTGCTGAAGAGGCGGCAGCTGATGTTGAAGCAATTTTTAGGCAATTTAAAGGTGGTAAGGGATGAAATATACAAATTCTATTTTGTTATTTGTAAGAATAGCCACAGTTATTTATTTTGCAATTGTTCTAGTAAATATAATACTACCTGTCTTGAGTGGCAGTATTTTGAATGTTAATTTATTCACGGTAGTTATGCTGATTACTTGGACAGTTGCTGAGCTCAGTAGTCGCGGGTATATAAAGAAAGTAGTTTCTACAATCGATGACAAGATTGTTTACGATACAGTTTTACCTGTTGTGTTTCCGACCATTGTTCGTTTAGCTGAATTTGGTTGGTTTTTCCTGCGACACAGAAGTGAGTTTAGAATAGGAGTATTTTGTGCAGATGTTGCACTCGATATAGTATTTGTTGGGATTTTACTGTTGGATAAATCCCACTATTACTATGAAGCTGTAGAAAGTGAGGATTCTCAAAAATGATGACAATTAGTAGTTTGACTGGAGTACCAGATGAGTGTCAGTTACTTGACACTGCTTGCATCTACGATGGGCAGGCTTTAAATTGTATTGCTTATGTGCAATCTTGTTCAGTTAAGTTTACAAAAGTTGGGCAGACATTTGCTACTTTTTTACTTAAGGATAAGAATGCAAATGTTATTACTGCAAGACTTTTTAATTTAAGTGAAGAAAGCGCTAAAATTTCACAAACATTTGCAAGGAAACCTGTTCAAATACACGGCGAGGTCCAGGTGTTTAATGGAACATATTCCATCATTTTAGATGGTAATAGTGGCGTTTCATTGTATTCAGGTGATTTTGATTATATGTCATTCCTTGGTTCATACAAGGTTGACTTGTCTGCCGCGGCAACCATTTATGAAAAAGTAATTGGCTCAAAGCTGCCTGAGGAGTCATACAAGAATTTCACCATTGACTTTCTTGGTAATGGGCGCGTTGGTGCCTTTGCCAAGTTATTTGATATGGCATTATCGAATCTCTTGTTCCTTGAGAATTTGCCAGGAGTAGATTTACAGGATTTATTGCAATGCTATTTTATTGTAATGCAGCAATATTATATTATTCTTGTGAAATTCGCAAAGCTTGGCCCACTTGGTAAAATCACGTTACTAGATACATACAATGATGTGCACTGCGATGATAATATTCGCTATCTTGTTTTAGATACTCTGCGTAGTATCTGTGAAAATGCTAAGCCATTGCATGTTTATGCTCATATCATTTATGATGCTTTGATGCAAGCAAATCGTACAATGCAATTACTGGAAGCTAATACGCTTTTAGTAGCAGGTGCAAATACTTCAGTCTATTTTACTGATTTGTTAGGAAACAATATCAGTGGAGGTGCTGAATTATTAAAGTATTAAAAAGACTATTATGTCTTACCTTATTGTCTACATTTCTGCTAACAGGATGTTCCGTTGACGATATTCAGTCTAGTGGCTGGATTACTGGTGACAATGGATTAAAGCAGGATCTTTCCATGAATTGGTTTGGTAAAGACGATGATGAGAGCAGAGATGGAAATAGTGCTTATTCAAATCGCGAGGGATTCATTTTTCATAATTACGATATTAATGACGTGGAAGAGAGTAAGCTTGATTCTTTACCGGCATACGATTTTTCGGGTCCTGATCCAACAATTAATGGTGATGCTTCTAGTACAAAAGATAGTTCATTACTATCTTCTAATACTGCAGAATCTACGGAAGCATCTGAAGCAAAGGGTACTGTTGCTCTTAATGGTAAGAAAGTGTACCTTGCACCACTTTATTGTGGTTTAGATGGTGATCAACATTTGTGCCGGACTATTAAAGCATATGACACTTTAAAGAGGAAGTATAGTACAAGCGGTAAAAAATTTGGTGTTACGGCTTATCGGAGTGCAGTAAGAAAGGTAAAGAGTCCAAGTGCAGAAAATGGTTATGGGATGAATAAGTTTAAAGGTAAGTATTATTATGACAAAACTGGAGCATTAACTCAAATGCAATGGAAACTTGCCTGGAATGCTTGTTACAGAATTGGTACACAGTTAAAAGCAGATGGCTGTGATGTAATGTATCCGTATTCTGTGCATAAGTACACCAATAAGAATGATACACCAAATTCATTTTTAGGAACAGATGCTACCTTGGATATTTTGAGTATTGCTTCAGATATTGCTAAAAAGAAACCAGATTATGTTATTTGGATAGGTTTCAATGATGGTGCTTTTGGTTCAGTTAGTAAAAAAGCGATTACCACAAATACATTATTTTTGTATAAAGATTATTCTGGGCTTACCAATAGCAATTTCATGATGGCTTTGCACTCTAAGTGGGTATCAGAAAAAGATCTGGCTAAAGAGCTACCAGCTTCCTGGCAATCGCCAGTTGATAAGTATGAGTATGATAAAGCATCTGTTATTGGTACTAATAAAGCTGAGTCCGCTATAACGCAGTTATATGCTGTAGGCTATAAAGGTACTTCAGCTGCAATTTTATTTGGCTCTTATAACAGTAATGTGACAAAAGCGAAGGCTAAATATTCATACAACTCACCAAAAGTTTTGTATACAAGAATTGCTCAAATAATTGAGCAAGCTCTTTAAGTTTGGGCAATTACAGTGTAACAGCTGTAATTGTCATTTTTAATATTTGATAAATTTTAAGGAGGTTTTATGCTTAAGACTGAATTTTTTGATTTGTTGAATTCTGTTATCCAGGATTCAGCAAAAAAGATTAGATATTGTTTCTTGAATAAAATTTATACAAGATTAAACAATGAGGATGCCTATGAACTTGCTTTAGTTGATGAAACTTTTAGTTTTGTGATTTTGCACAGAACATGCGATTTGCATAGTATTTTATCATTTGGATTTATTTATGACTTTAGTCTTGAGGATGATTATCTGCGTTGTAATCCATCTGTGCAAATTGATACCGGCGACAGCTTATCTGAGTCGGAGCTGAATGCAAGTATTGGAGTTTCTCTTGGGGAAACTATTTTTTCTCTTTTGAGATTAGGCAGTGATAATAATTTTATTATCATTGATGATAAACTTGCAGAAAGTTTTATTGCTGATGCAGACTCAGCTAAAAATTGGACAGGGTTAGGTGTAACATATTTTTATAATGTGAAATTTAGTAAATCAACAATGAGTATTTTTACACCAATTGTTACAGAAGATGGTTTGTACAATAAAATGCTTGTTGTTGAAACAAATAGTAAACTTGAAACGAAACATTTTTATTTTGGTGTGCCATCTGGTATAAGTACTCCAATGGGAACGTACAAGGCTAGAAAATCTATCAATAATATTGACTATGATATTTATGAATTGGAGTTTGCACCTGTTTTTGACAACATCGGTAAGATTTTAGCTGGACCTGTTATAAATACAGCTGTGCAGTATCAGGCTTGCTGTGAATTTGTATTGAAAGCCTTAGATGATATGATGCATGAATTTTATTCTGTTGATCAGGAAGAAGTAGCCTGGGCTGGCGGTTCTAAACAGTATACAACCAGCTACAAGATTGAATTTACATCTGATATGGTGAAATTAAATAAGCGTGACAGAATAAATATTTTGAATTCCATCTTAAGGGGTGAAGAGCCAGCTTTGTCAGCTGATTTTCGTGTCAAGTATTTACAGAATGTTTGCAGTAGTCTTGATTACAATGAAAAGGGTATTCCAGAAATAAACAGCTTAAATGCAGTAATGTCATACATTAAGCGAACATATGTATGGTACAGTTCTTATGTTATGGCTATTAAATATTACTTATTCTGCAGCCATAAAAAATTGATAGATGGTAAAATTGGGTATCTAACAGGTGGCGCTTGTCAGAATGAAACTGTTGTGAAGGAGGGATTTTAATGTCAACTGTAGCTGAAAATGGTTCAGTAAAGCGTTCGATACAGGATTCTTTGCTTGCACAGCTTCCACATTACAATATGAAAAAGTGCAAAATCATAATTGATGGTAAATATATGACATGGTTCGGTAAGCAGGTCTTTTGCGAGGTTCAGAAGGATGCAACACGAAAGTATTTGTCTTTTTATATCGAAAAGACAAAGGAGACAGCAAATGGATCTAATACACAGATTGTGTACAAAGGTGGCGATGCCGCGCTAAGTTCTGCAATTAGATCAACATCAATTAACGGTGTTTCCCTGCCAATTGTTGTTGATCCTTATTATTACACTTTAGATCTGTATCCATCAATGCGCGTAGCTATTATTCAGACTAAAGTTTACTTAATTGCTAGAAATATTGCAGAAAAACAGATTGAGGAATCTAAGCGCGGCAATACTTTTGATCTTAATTCTGTTACTTTTGAAACTGTAACACCTGTGTCAGCCCAGGAACTCGGTAAATTCATGGAATCCTTTATGGATTATTCTCGTGTGAGTTATAGAGATCTGGTTTATCGTGGCTTTAATGGTAAGGATTCTTCCTTTGTAATGAGGTTGTATAAAGCTTATCCATTTTATCGGTTGTTGAATGCTTTTGTGCCTATTTTTATTGATTGCTCTCTATTTTTCAATCCTCAGCAGGATAATGCAATCACAATGACAAATTTTTACAAAAAGGCACAAGAAACGAATCGATTCGTTTCACTGGCTAAAGATAATTATACAATCACTGCATACTTTATGACTCAGGAGGAAATCTGTAAGGAATTTCATATGGAACATTTTATGAGATTCTCACCACAATTATGGTATGACATTTTCATGGGCTTAATGTATTCTAACAGCGTTTTTCCTTCAATCAGCAGAAAAGTTTACATTGGTCCTAGGACTGTAGTTTCTTATGGTCTAAGTCAGATCATGTCACCTGTTGCGGTCAGAAACATATTAAACAAGATTCAGGAGTGTAAGCAGTCTGGAAATGATTCTATTGTATTCTCTGGTAGAAATATTCCACTTGATGAGTTTATGAAAGTTTTAGGGACATACATTGAAAGAGATAGCCTATATCAAGAGGTTGAATCTCAATACAATTCAATTGTACGCTCTGGTGCCCACATTCTTGAGCAACAGCGTCCATCGAAAGAAACAATACATTCCATTTTAATGGAAGCAAAATTATGAGAGGTTTAAATGATTAGTTTAACAAATTCTGGGGTACCTTTTATCCCAATTGCAGATGATACATTAAAATCTGGATACAAATTAGTTTTGTACACGCCGGAGGAACTTACAAAAACTTTTTTGTTATGCACGTATACTTATGGCTTTCAGCGTGCTTATGATTGCTTTGGTATTTCAGGAGAAGACGTACCATGTGTAATATCTAAGTTAAATGCACTCTATTTGCAGTTACTTTCAATACCATTAACTTCAGATGTTTTCACATTCTTGTTAAGATGCTATTGTGACAAAGAGTTAATTGAACAATTGACAGACACATTTAGCAGTATGCTACAAAAATACAGCGATACCTACAACGTTGATAATGGAATTTTTCATTTTACGAATGCTGAGCTTACAATTTTGTTACAGCATAATTTTGGTATCAAATCTGTTTCTTATGCTAAGAATAGCAAGATTATTGTTACGGACACACAGATCTTAATCTCTACCTTTTTACAGAATTTGACTGGTGTCCTTGATAACGAAGTTAAAGCAGAAGTAAGTAAGTTACTGCAATGTACTTGCTACACATATTCAGATGCTATGCTTACCATTAAGACATTTCCTGCACCTGTAGATTTTTGCATAAGAATATTGCAAACTACCTTAATTCGTTTTTTGCATGCTTCTGATGAGTACATCACAATTCTCTCTAGAGTGCAATCTTTCTATTCTATTTAACTAGGGGGTAATTCATTTATGGAATTAAAAACACTTTTGCGAAATTGGTTTGCCATTCATGGCGATTTTTCAACATTTGATTTTTCATTGTTTACAAACTCTGGTATACCAAAGCAGAAATATATTGATTTCTGCTTTTACACACTTGGTTTTTCTGGGATTCCTGATGCTTCTGTTTCACCAAGTGAGCATTTTGAAATTGTACGTAATACGTTAGCAGGTATTAGTACAAAATCGGCAGATGAAATATTAACAAAGAAGTGCCTATCCGCAGTCGGTTTTAAAATTAAGGATGCTGGGTGCCTTGCTTTAGACGCAGCATACACATCCGTATCAGCTATGGATATGCAATCACTTTTACTTCAGTATTTGCTTAATCCAGACAATTTACTTATTGCCGCAGTTACATCCTCAGATTCTAAAGTGCTGTTAACAGTGCCTCAGTATCTGTTTTACAGTTATAAAAACAAAGAGACTGTAACAGTTGAGGATCTGCTTGCATTAAATTTAATCACTTTTGAGCATGTGTCTAGAACAAAGCAAGTATATCTTGTTGGTTCGACTTTTTTCAGCTCTTTAGCAGATGCAGACACTAGAAATATTCTTAATACTGTTTATTCGATTGTTTGCAATCTTTTTAATCCGGTTATGCTAAAGACTGCGCCGGATTTTGCATTTTTGTCATTAAATGAATGCACTGGGAAACAGAAAAAAACAGTAGAAGCTTCTTTTACCAAACAACTTGTGGCTTCTGCAGCAATACATGTTTCTTTAAATCAATTGATGCATTGTCTTGGATTCAACATTCCAGATGTTATGTATTCTTTGCAGCATTTTGGAACTCCAACTGCCATTGATAATGATAATAAGGCAATTCAGTTATTTTCTAATGGTATGATTCAAACTGGTTTGAATCTTGATGATTTACATCCGCTTGATAAGAGCTTAGACATTCATTTTGATAAGGAAGATTTTATGAATATATTTGGAGGAAATAATGAACCAAGAACTATATCCATCAACTAAGATTGTTGTGTATGATGTGGAAACTACAGGATTTACAAAAAGCGATGAAGTCATTCAATTTAGTGCCATTGTGATGGATGACACTCTGTATACAGAATCTTTAGTAAACTTTTACTGCAATACACAGGTGCCAATCAGTGCAGGTGCTTTTTCTACGCATGGTATTGATAAAGCAAAATTATTTCAGTTATCTGAAAAAAAAGTTTTTGAGGATAACTGGCTTGAGTTTATTGAGTCTTTGCAGGGAAACAATATTATTTGGGTTTCCTGGAGTCAGGGCGGGTTTGATGAACGATTAATAAATCAAACTCTTACTAATAATGGATTAGAAGACTATTTTCATTTTCATTATTATAAAGATTTGCAAAAGTGCCGAGAACAGCGCGAGTCTGTTTTTGATTTAATGGGTGCTGTTTGCCATAAAATTGGTAGGAGTCGAATTAGTCTGCAGGCTGCAGCTACAAAACTTCCATACACTAAGGCTCAGATAAATCATGTTTATGATGGAATTGCTGCGCAAGCACCTAATGTAGATTTTTCACAACGGTATCATAATTCACTTTATGATACATTTGTAACTTTTCTGATTTTAAATCATTATTTTGGTATGTAATGCATGAGTGATTATGAAGAATTGAAAAAAGAGATGCACAGATGTAACCGTGCAGTTGCAACAAAGAATCATGAGATTCAAAAGTTAAATGATGAACTTAAGTCCATTGAACAGGAGAAAGAAGCTGCAAAAGCGAGTTCTGAATCTAATTTGCATGCAGATTATCAGCAGAAGTACAAGGATCATCTTAACAGCATTATTGGTCCGATTGATAATGAGATAGCTGAAATAAAAAAAGAATTGGAAGAAGAGGACTCCGAATTTCAGGAAGATTTCAGTGAACTTACCGAGGAAAAATTCTTTGAACAGAGCATAAACACGCAGCAGCTATTACAGCAACTGCAAGAAATGTCATCTGAACTTAGATCTAAATTACAGGAATTAGTTGGTACACGTTTGTATACAAATGTGTCACAGAATCTTAAGGAAAGCAAGATGAATCTTGATGTAAATGATTTAGATCGTGCTATTGCATACTTTAATGAGTGTGAAGAAAAAACAACTGAAATGCTTGAGCGTCCCGATTTCATTGGAGATTTTCTTGTGAAAATTGAGGATAGTTTACAATCATTTGAGCTTGGTAATTTTAATTCAAAAGGTGCCTTTGTTTTTCTGGCAATAGCTTTGCTTGTTTTGTTTGCATTACTTTATAAATTTGTGTTTCCTTTTTACATTATCTTTGTTTGCGTCATTGGATTGTTTCATGTTTTTAGAACTTACAGTGTTTATGAGGTATTGCTTATTCAGAAAGCAATCGTTGACAATATTGAGTCCATTGAAGCAAAGATGCACGAAGATGCAGCTTATGCTGCTGAGGAAGCGAGAGCTACTTTACAGCAGGAACATCAGGCAAAGGTTGATCATCTTAAACAGCAATTAGCACAACTTACTGAAAAGCAAGCCAATGCTGTTAATGCTTCAAAAGAGTCATTTTGTTATGATGGTTCCATCATTCAGACTACTTTAGATAGTAAGATGGTAAATCTGGAAAAACGAGAAGCAGATGCTGTTACAAATAAGATGGCACTTCAAAAAGAGTTAACTGAACTGTCAGCAGATCTCGATGAAATAAAAAGTAAAATGCAACAGGTTTTCAGTTCTAAGCAATCAGAGTTTCTCAACTTTGAAAAAGCCGGTGATGCTTTTGTCTTAGATACGCAGTTTTTACTTGATATTGATGATGTTACTAAAAAGCTTACAATGTTTACATTTCCAGAGTCAAGTTCTTTGTTCATTTACAAGGATAGGGAAGAGGCTTTGGATTTTATCAAGCTTTTAAATGTACAGATTCGTTCGAGATTGCACCCGGTTGCTTATGAAGTTACTTATTTCGATTCTGTGAATGTTGGACAAGATTGTCTTTTCTTTGTGCCTGAGAGCGTAAAGAAGGGAGATCCTTCCGAACGCTTGTTTAAAATAATTTCTGATGAGGCAACTTTTTCAGAAGTTATGGATAATTACCGATCTGAAATAATTCAACGTCAAAAGAACTTTAGACAAGATGGTAACATTGCAGCTTACAATGAACACATGATAAAAATTGAAAGCTTGCCAATTCCGTATTACTTTATGTTTTTACTTAATCCTGATACTAGCATTATTTCAAAATTAAGTTCCGTTACGCATGCTGCTGGGATGTATGGTATTTACATTTGTGCTTTTCTTGACGAAGTTGATTTTTCAGCATTAGGTAGGCAGAGTAAATCCATTATTGACACATTTGATACATTCTTTGTTATTCAGAATGGTAAAGTCAATTCTCGTGCCAAGGATTTTATGCTAACAACATACAGTGATCAATGAGACCTCGGACTCTCATTTATCAAATATATCATAATAAATAGGAGGGAACTAAAATGGCTCAAACACAACAGTTTGATACCGAGCTGATTGCTAAAATCACTCAGCTGCAGGATACAATTATGGACGCTTTTAATGGCGTTAAACCAGCATGCGAAGCTTCTATTGAGCTTGCTCGTAAAAATCAGATCCCGAATCTGGAAAGTGAATGCGTAGGTGCTCTTGAGGGTGCTGAAGCTGTTCTTAAGCAGGCAAATGACTTGAATGATTCATTAACTGCTCTTGTAACTTACTACAAGAAGCTTGATGAAGCATTAGGAAACTAGGAAAGGGGGTAGTTTGAATGTCTATGTATACTTTAAATGCGGAAGAGTTCACTGCAACTTACAATGCATTAAATAAAGCAGTAAACCAGAATATTATTGCAGCTATGCAGGAACTGGCTGGTATCCTGAAAGCTCATGAAGGAGAGTCTGATGTTATTGATCAGGCAATCGCAAATTGCCATACACTGGCTGATAGCTACAATCAGGGATTCTGCGAGAGCTTGACAAAGCTTAAGGGTACCTTTGATCAGTTATTCGACCTTTCTGAGTTCATGGCAAAGAAAGCTAGCATCGGTGATGTGTCCAAAGTTGATACAGGTTTCGAGGCTGGTAAACTTGACGCTTCAGGTGTCATGGTTTAGTCTGATTTCGATTACTCAGAATGCATGTGAGTAAAATCGCATGCATTCTTTTTTCATAAATTAATGGGTTTGCAATTACGCAAACCCATTTTTATTTCTAGGAGGTTACTATGATTTTATTGGATTCTATGATTACCACTACGAATGACTCTGGAGAGTCTTCTCAGGTAAAAATGTTTCTTGCTTTGTATGATAACTCTGGTGCAGCCAGTGCCGACAAAGGTTTATTGACTGTTGATCGTCTGATTGCATCTGAAGAGACAAGTAAGGGTTTAATGTATGAAGGATACAATCTTCAGTTTGCAAAATTGAAGGAGTTTCCTAACCCTATGTTTCTTTTAGCTGGGAACTTACCTGCTAACGTCACAGAGATTAATATTGACCCTGTATTTTCAGTTGTACAGCAGCAGCTTAATGGCAGCAAAACGTTATCTGACGGCATAAAGTCACAACTGATTGCTTTGCTTGTTAAGAGAGGGTTGACAGAGCAGATTGCCAATTTAGTAATTTTATGTTGTTATGCAAAAACTGATTTTACTACAATTGATCATAATCTTAATGTTCAGTATGATGTAAATCACATCGCACCTGAGTTCCTTAATATGACTAAGGAATGGATGAATGAATGTATCCGGCGTAATACAATGGCTGCTATTCCGCATAATGAGACAGAGTTCCAGGCTACATGCACAGATGAGCTGTTTATTTACCTTCCAATGTATGAAGCAATGATGGATTATCTGGCTCCAAATGATGATTCTGAAGACGCTGATGAGCATGCTTCTCTGAAAGATCTTCATACATTTATGCCACGTAAATCTGAAGTAAGCGATCCTTATGGATCAAAAGCTGCTTCATATGAAGATCCTGCTACAGTTTCCAAAATGATTGAACTTGGCGGTTCTTCCTATGAACTGATTTTGAAAGAAATAATTGGTAGCAGTGAGCATAATACCGATGAAATTTTTGATAATGAAAAGCGGTATTATGATGCTCTTAACAAGTGGATGGGCATCATTGCAGAAGAGGAAGAAGGCTCTGACAATGGGGATATGTGTGCAACTGCAATGGAATACATGCACACATTAGTCGAAACTTTGTATATTTGGTATTGGCAGCATAATACAAGGGTTCCGTGCTCCATTGAATCAAGCAATGCAACTGATACAGCCGAATCAAAGTACACTTTTAGAACAGATGATCATTCAGGCAACGCACCAGAAGATCTTATTGTTTTTCTGGATAGAGCAGCTGCAGACCTTGGCAGAGAGGTATATGCAAAGGCAGTTATTCAGCTTGCACGCTGGGGAAGCAGAAAGCCTACTTGTATTGTTTTCAATGGCTACAAGACCTGCTTTGATTTAAACACTGGTTTTACCATGGATAGCAGACCATCCTTGGCTTCTTATACAAAAGAAAAGATCAATGGGTGTGATTATAAATTCGTTGGATTTATCAACGATACAACTAGAATCGCAGATTCAAATATCGGTTTTAGGGAATGGCCAATGCCTGTTGGTGTAACACTTGGACAGCAATATGCTGATAAAGACAATGAGCAAACAATCGAACTTCAGTCTTACTTTAGCATGATTGATGTTATCAAAGAAATCGTTCTTGGTAATATCACAGTCGATGGTATTACATACGCTAATGGTACTTGGACTGTTGGCCAGAATGTGAATGATATCACAATTGATGAGGTATTAAGTAATTCGAAGAGAGAAGATCTGTTACAGTTCCCAATCTTTAGAGGAACTGGCTTGATTCAGATTTATTCTGACCTGCATATTGCAACTCCATCAAACTCAGATTCTCACTTTAGCATCATGAGCGCTAAATTGATGAGTTCAAAGTTGTGTAATTTCATTGATGATAACAGCTTTGATACTTACGCCGGTTTTGACAATTTAACACGTAATGGAAGACCGGGACGTAAACAGGCAGTTGATTACATGATTGTTCGTGATCTGTTAAAAGTTTATCATGAAGCTGCAATCAATTACTCGCCTGATTTAGATGCAACAGGAGTTTTCAAATTATGGCATCAGGCAATTCTCAATGCTGGTTATGTTGATGAAGCTTATTTTTATAAGGGAGTAACAAAACCTTCTGTTCCATTACCAGGTTGTCATACAGAGAATTTCTCAAAATTATGGTGGCATTCTGCTACATCAAATGCAAATGTAACTCCAACAATTACTGTATCTACAAATGAGCCTACGCAACCTACACCAACAAGTAGTTCACCGCAACAAATGAATCTTGCAGGTCATTCAACAGATCGTGAAGTTTCATTCAGTCAGCAGCTTTTAATGCAGCCTGCAGCTGATTGCGGTTATGTGAAATTCGTTGATCACAATAATCATGTTGTTTGCTATTGTGCTAAGAATCCAAGAATTAAGACAAAGAAGAATGGTATGCGCGTTCCGGATCCTGTTTTTATTATCCTTGATTCTGCAACTGTGCAGACACTTGATACTGATAAGATCACACAGGCTTATCCTGTAAAGGAGTTACTTGTTCACATGATGAAAGCTTTTTACACTTTCGTCAAGGAAGTTCCGGCAAAGAGTAATCTTCGCTTTATTAACAGTGAAGCCGTGAAGGAAATGCATGCTTATTTTAAATCAATCAATTAGTCATTCTAGGGGTGATGTTATGATAAAAGTTTATGATAATGATATTATAGCTCAGACTAGCTGTGTCGGGGATGCCTTAAAGAATAACAAAATTGGCTTAATTAGTGGGGATGGTTTTCAACGTAAGACATTCTCAATGCTAGAAGCTAAGGTAAATAGACAGTATCCTTACACAGTTAAAATACCACGTAGCATTGATGAAATGATTGATGGTGATTTTTCACCTGCGAAAGAGATCGTTGTAAAAGAACCAATAAAAGGACCATTTAGTGATATGTGGTTTGGTGATAGCACTAGTGGAATTAAGCTGCTTTGCGGCTATATTAATGGTGATAGCCGGTATGTTTTTGATACCGAGCTAGGGGATGCTGTTGTACATGGTATAATGGTTGGTGCTACTGGACAAGGAAAATCTGTAACACTTAATGCTATCATTTACAATGCTTGTACTTTGTATGCTCCTTGGGAATTGCATTTGACACTCTCTGATGCCAAGATTGTAGAGTTCAAATCCATAGCTCAAAACAATCCAATGCCTCAGATCGAGACTGTTGCAGCGACTGGTGATGTCTATTATCTACTTTCTGTTATAGAGCAAAAGATAGCTGAAATGACTAAGTTGAACAATGTTTTTGCAACGGCTGCTAAAGTTTTTGGAAAGCCATGCAAAAAGATAGCAGAATTTAGAGAAATCACAGGCTTAACACTGCCACAAAATGTTTTGATTTTTGATGAGTTCCAGACAATGTTTACAAAAGCTGGCAAACTTAGAAATCGAATTACAAATTCTTTAGATTTATTTGCTAGGCTGGGCCGTAATGCTGGATATCATCTGTTTTTGACTTCTCAGGAACTTGGTTCTGATATCCCAAAAGGAACCCTGGATAATATAACTTTTAGGGGGGCAATGGGTTGCAGTTCTGCTGTTTCTGAATTAATTCTTGGAAATGCTAAAGCTTCACAAAATATGGGTCGTAAAGGAAAACTCATTGTGAATCTTAATAGTATGAGTAAGGATAAAAACGATCCTGATACTTCCAAGAATAACATTAATGTTTCAGTACCTTACATTGACCCACAATCATCTGAAATTGCACAGGCAGCTATTAAAGCTGGGCATGACTTTGGTGTTACTCCTCATTTAAATTTTTATGATGAATATGATGTTGAGTATATCAATGATTTTAAGGAGCACCTAAAAAATCTACCTGATATTGAAACAAACATTTATCTCGGAGAGCCGGCTTTTGTTACAGATGATTCAATAAAACGCATTACACTGAATCTCGATTCTAAGGAGATGAAAAATATTGTTGTTGTTTCTCCCATTCAGACAGATTTAATGCGTTTGTTTGATATGCTTAGAATAAATGCATTACAGCAAACCAAAACTTCAAATATGGTATTGTGCGCTAATTCTGCATTTATAGAGCATGGTGCTCATGAATTATCACAAAGCTTGTTCTTTGAAGATAAAGATTATGAACATAGCCAAGCTTTTGCAATAGCTCGTTCAATCATCTATCGTAGACTTCTTTGTCTTAAAGCAGATAAGCTAGTGTTCTCACCTGTGAATAATGGTATCGATGTTAGCAGCTCAGATAGCGTATTCGATGTTGTAATTGAGGGGCATCCAGAACTTGATAATCAGGTTAATCGCAAGCGTTTATTCTTTATGAAAAATCTTTTGATTACTGATCCTAATTTACTCGACGGTTTTGGTCAGTTAGATGATGATTCACGTATTGATATTTTAAGAGCTTCGTTGCTCTTACTGAAAACCTACGGTGCAGCTGATTCCTGTCTCACACTTGATCGTGTTCCGTACTTAAATGTTTGGATTTTGGGAGCTGATCGTTTACTCGGGTTAGGTGTTGATCCAAAAACTAAATTCATGAACTATTTGAAGAAACTCTTGTTTGATGCTACAGGCGTTAATGTTCGTTTTACAATTTTCTGCAATTCAATTGCCGAATTTGGAGATATTAAAACAATGATTCGCTGGTTTATTTTTGATAAACCATTACATCGTGATCTCAGTAAGGCTGATATTCAGGATGATTTTCCTGAAGAAGTTGGACCAGTTCTTGACGTTTATTGTGATAAATTGCAGCCTTTATTAGGTTGCCTGAAATTTAAGAAAATATTTTATGATGGGGAATACCCCGGAGTTTAGGAGGTACTTATGCTTTACACTGTTGGTGATAATGCTGTAGATTATACAATTTACAGTAAAACAGATTCATACCCTGAGATTCTTGATCTTGTCTTTACAGTAGGGTGTGCTGAAAAAGTTATGTATGTTAATGAAGTCTCATTAACTGAGGGTTCTAGTATTAAGGAGGCTGCAGAGGTATTAACAGAGTTCTGCAATACTTTTAAGAGTAATTGCATTATTTATTCACTTGAGTCAACGCAGTCTTCAGTAAATAATGTTGCTATGCGGTTTGTTTTACATGAAGTTGGTTTTTATTCCTTGAAGAAATTCATTGATGATGATACAGCAACTTTGTTTGTCTATCTTAATGCCTACACCAATGCCATTTACACAAAACTTTTTGATGAGTTTATCTCATTCGAGTTAACTGATATGCTTACTTGCAGCGCAACTGCTGGATCTAGTGATAAAGATTACGAGAGATTACATACGCTGTTAAAGAGACTCGGTAAAGAAAAGTCACTGGTACTTAAAGACCAGATTGATAAATTTTTTGGTACTGATTCTACAAACGGTCCAAAGAAAATGAATTTATAGGAGATAATTTATGGATGTAAATGATACTGAAAATACTGAGAACAAAGTAAGTGACAAACCTACAGAATCTGCAAATTCTACAGCGGAGAGTACAGAAGCATCCAAGAATGACTCTAAGGCACCTAAACCAGAAAGTTGTTTGGGTGCCTTTAAAAAACGGTATAACGAGATTAGGAATAAAAAAGCTTCTGCTAGAAAATCTGCGCAGCTTGAGCTATTTTGTTTTATTGCCATTATTGTTTTTGCAGGCTACTTTAAAGCAAGTCACTATCGTGGCCAGGAGACTCCACTATTATATTATTACGAGGATGCTAATGTCTTTAAGATTGAGCAAGGTGATTTTAATGATGGTGTGTGCTGGTGTGTAACAATTTGTTACAGAGTTGGTAATGATGATAAAAGAAAATATCTCTATTACAAACGTAAACCTAAGTATGCTGTTGGAGATACACTACGTCTTAAAATACAAACAATAAATCCAAATAATATTGAGATTGAAGGATTGGTGAAATCTAAATGAAACATTACAAAGGACCACTGGGCGATTTTATTTTTGATGAGACATTATTCACATTAAACAAATTAGGCTATTTACAATATTGTGGTAGCTTTAAAGATGGTTGTATGCAGGGAAGTATTCCGGATGGTATTAAAATATGCAATTACATGTTTGAAAATTGTAAAGATTTAAGAGTTGGTCCAATTCTTCCTAAATCATGTATTGCAGCTAATTACATGTTTGCTGGATGCTCTAATCTAGTTGTATTTCCAGATATTAATGAGGCATTGATGGAAACCAATGAGGATTTTGATTGTAATACAATGTTTTTAAACTGTGATAAGCTTGCAACACTGTGCATTTCCGTGGATAACAATAAATCAATTGTACCATACATTTGTGCTTGTGAGAGTAGTGCTGATTATCCACGACATTACTTTAAGATGATGAAAAGTATCCAAGAGCATAATAAACGAATAATTGCTTGCTGGAAAGCTTCACATTGGCTTCTTTTGAAAATTAAGAAGCTGACTGATGATGAAATCAAAAAGCAAGTTCCTTATTTTGATCCAAAGAAATTTCACAGTGTAGAGTTTTACAATCATTCAGATTATGTCCATGTGCTCTCTGAACGTAGAAAGGGAAATTTTATTGGGCTATCAGGGAATCCTTTGAATAAAAAACCATTGAATAATGTAACAAAATCTGTTTCATCTGCCACAACAGATGCACATTCAGATGCTCCAGAGAAAATGGATCTAAGTTAGGAGAATTTATGTATAAGATTAGTAGAACCGATAAAATTGATGTCAACCTGTATGATGAGAGAATCAATCATACAGGTTTTATTATGTATGATCGTAAAAAGATCGCAGCAGACCTTGATTACTATAATGCACATGCAGAGACATGCTATGATTTAGCTAGAATGCGTATGGTGTATAAGAGTGGAAATAATTGCAATTGGATGAAATCTGATTGTATTATTCGTTATTTAATTGATTATGAGCACTGTCCTGAAAATTATTTCTTTCGTGCAAGGACAAAAGGTGCTTCCTTAAATAGTACACGTGTGCTTACACCATTAAGAGAAAAACATTATGCAGAAGAGTTTCTTGAGTATTACATGGAGTATAAATCATGGAGTACAAAGTGCAGCAAGTTGAAATCTATTCTTGATTATTGCACAGAGCCAGCGGGTATTGCAGCAGATGGCACCGAATTATTTAAGTTACCGTACTATGCATCCGTTCAGAAAAATCTTCGTTTCAATTATAAAGATTTTGATATTATCTCACAGATTCCAAAAAGTATGGCAAACTGCGTTTGCGTTGATGATGGTTACTTTTTGGCTTGGGGAGATTTTGCACAATCGGATCTTCGTATTGCATACAATTTGTTTTTAAGAACGCCTGAGAATGATAAAATCTTTAATTCATGTGAAGATAAATATGAAGCTTTTGCACGAATGATTGCACATTTAAATGGTGAAGATTTTGATCTTGAGAAATTCAAAGAGCAGCGTCAGACTTATAAAAAGAATACGTTAGCTCCTGTTTATGGACAATCATCAGCTGTTCTTCCAGAAGATAATGTATTTGTACAGCGAATGGTTGGTTTTCTGAACAAGATTAAAAATTATACTAATTATCGTGATAGGATAAAGCAGTATCTTGATTATCATGTTCCACTTATGGTTTCAAGTTACTTTGGATTTGTACAGCAGATTTATTCTGGTGCCGGTAATAATGCAATTACATACGAAGCTTTGAATGCACCTTGTCAGACTGGTACAAGTGAAATCGTTATCAGCGTAGTTAATCATATTCTGGATACTGCTTATAATCTTGGTTATACAGAAGATGATATTAGCTTGTATATGACTCGTCATGATGAGCCTATTTTTAAAATCAAAAAGTCTGCGATGAATCTCATGACTATTCTGCAGGATCATTCAACTGTAATGGTTGATGGTTGGACACCTTTAAGACTTGACTGGGATTTTGGATATCGTTACAAGGTGCCTGATGAAGAATTACAAAGTAAATTTAATGATCTTGTTGCAAATTTTGAAGAAACAATTGTTTTACCTGATGCAGGACAAGTTACACCTTATGAACCACTTTCTAAATTATTCACCTTAGGAATCTCAAAACAGATTACACCGGATTGCAAAACAATTGTTACTTTCTATGATAATGAGAATAATGAGGTAATGTATACCTTACTAGAAACCAATGATCAGGATGAAGTGGACATTGAAATAAAACGAAAGATTCGCGACGCTGCTAATAATTTGCACGCTGCTAATCTAAATAATGTTGTGATTTTCAGTAACTTCTTGCAGGGTTATGATTTTTATAATGATGTGAATTTCACATATCAGCAGGTTGACAGTAATCAAGTTTTATTCAGTTCTCGTAGACTCTGTGCACTGATGACATGGAGATACTGTAATAAACTTGGTTTAGAACCTAATGTAGAGAAACCTGTCTTTACAACTTATGATTATTGGATTAATGAAGTAAAAGATTCTAGTTTGCTAATCGTAAATTCTAATACGGGGGGAATCAAATGAGTAATCCAAAAGATACAATAAATAAGTTGTTAAATGATTATTATCAGAAAAAAGGATTGAATCCTGCTATTCAGGTAGCACGTGAGTTACTGAAAAAGCCTGTTATTTCACAAACAGATATGAGTACACAAGAGTTAAATGCTGTATTTAATGGTGAGGTTTGCGAGACTGTTTTGCAGATTATGATACAGGATTTCATGAAACGTAACCCAACTAGAACTGCTTCTTGGCGTTATAACAAAAGTGTAATTCTTTCTGACTTAGAAACACAGTCAAGTAAATTTCTTACTGAAATTGATGCACTTTTATTTACACCTGAGTGCATCTATATTTTTGAGTGCAAGAGTTATGCAGGTGCTAAACAGTTGGTTGGAAAAGGAACAATAAAGCGTTCTAATGGTAACGATTGTGATGTTTATTCGCAAAATAGCTTACATTTAAAGATTCTTAAGCAGTGGCTAAACCGTTTTAGTCAGCATCCATTTTATCAAATGGTATTATTTGATTTTTCTTCTGGAACCATGGAAGATAAACGTACCGCTTCTGCTAAGAAGGAGCTGCCTTTAGTAACTGATGCGAATCTTTTTCAGCTTCTTCATACATCACGCTTAGGCGTATGGCATACAGAAGATATTGATTTAATCAGTAAGCGATTTGCAACTGAAACAGAAAAACTGCATGCTAAGCATCTTGATTATGTAAAGTCAATTAACCACAGGAGATGATTTTATGAGAATTGATAAAGTAGAACAAGTTTGGAGTGATTTAGAACAGAGCTTTTCTAAATCTAAGGTAAAGAGCCGTCTTGAATTCTTGAAAGGTTTAGTACGTTTCACTGGAACAAAAGGAAATGTAAAATTACTTGAGGCCCAGCTAAAGGTAGACCTTGATTCATCCGCTGAAACAACTTTGCGCTACCGTGCAATTTGTAAAATGTTGGAAGCTACAGAGGAGTATTTGTTAACAAATACTACTGAGATTCCAGATTTGAATGAATGGCTTGGACGAATGTTAGAAAATGAATCTAAGGTTGATTTATCAAAACTTCAGATTCGATATTCTCCAAATACTGAAGAGAAACTCAAAGATAATATACATCTTGGTTTTGTTTTCCCAGGTTTTTATGGAAAAACAACAGTGCTGACGTTTCCAGCTCGACTTGATAATTATGTCTTTTTAAATTCGTTGCCGGAGATGCAGAATTTCTTAGCTGCTAATTTACAGCCACATTTACTAAAAGACAATCTGTTCTTAACAGAAGTGATACATTTACTTTACACAAAGTACTCTACAAATGAGATTACTTTTCCATGCGTTTTTGTTCATGAGTCATTGTTAAATGCACCGGTATTTAAGTTTCATCGTTCCAAACAATTGAAACAGTCAAGTTTACATTTATTAAATTCTGATCTTGTATTTGATCTAAACTGCGATGAGGGATTAGTTGAGATTTCAGCTGGTACTAAGTTGCAGACATTTATAATTAAAGAGAATTAAAAGGAGGAAGTTCTATGAGTAAAGAAGAGAATACTACACAAGATTTTTTGGTACAGACAATTACAGTTTCCCAACTTCAGGAAATGAGTTTAAATGAGTTTCAGCGTTCATGCGTTCTGGGTGATGTATCATTGCATGCATCCGTTTCTGCACATGAGTTGATTGCCTATATGCAGAGAAATGAATTAGAGTCAGCAGAAGTGTGGGTGCATACTTTTTCTGATGATTATACCGCAATTTGCTTAAAGTGCTCTGATGATAATTTTGTAGAAATCAATCAGATTCCTTTTGTAAATCAGCAATCACGCTCTTTTCCTGAAAACATGCCGCAGTCACTTGTGATCTAAAATAAAGGAAATTCAGTACCAATTTAGGTGCTGAATCAATTTTATATAAATACAGTACATGATTAGGAGGATAAAAATAATGTCAAAAATTTCAGTACTGTATAAAGAGCCAGAATCACGTGGTATGATACCACACAATGTTGATTGCTCCGATCTGGTGGATTTGTTGATTGCCAAAAATTATAATGTGATCATAGCGCCAGTGAGAGCTAATAGTCAGGTTATTCCACACAGCTTATGTATTACATATGCTTACCAGGATATAGCTGCTTATGATGCACAGACCATTAAATCTGTACGTAATAAGCTTTTGCGTATGCTTGAGTCTGATACTTACATTTTTGTTTATCATGAGCTTATTAAATCAATTCTTCCGGATTTGAAGGTTCTTGAATCGATTGCTTCTTATCGCGATTCCCTTCGTGAAGAAATCGATGAACGCATTCGTGCAAATCGTCAGGCTATCCGTGAGGCCCAAACATACGTTGATGCTTCAGACTTTTTCAATGGTTTCAGCATTAGGAATCAGGAAATACGTAATTTACAAAAATTGATATTGGAATCAAGAATAAGCAATGAATTTAGAGGTGTGTATGAAAGTACTGTCTAAAGATAATTTTGTTATTTATTGGTTTTCACATGTTATTCCGCCTACAGATGATTTGCTATGTGAATTGTACGAAAAAGCATTGATTACAAAGCAGGAAGAAAATTCCGTATTTGCTGCTTGTGATCAAGATTATCCACCTGTAGTGTGTTTTGAGCAATTACCAAAAGGCACTATGGCTGTTGTGATTTTTCTACTTGCATCCACTGACGATATTGGATGCTTGCAATTGCTGCAAGATGTTATGCATACATCCAATAACAAAAATTGCCTTCAGGAAATTATAGAAGGTTTACCACAACCGGCTTATCACGGCGATTTAACATCAGAAGAGCGTGCTACTGCCTTCAGTGAAATACTGCAAGGTATGCTTAAGTATGAATCAAAATTTTTGAAGAGTGTATCCACAACACAATCTCCAAAAACTAAACTTCCTGATCTTTATGATTCAAGAGTAGTTTTATGCGAATATTGTACATTAGATGATATTGTAACTGATCCTTTTGCTATGCCAAAGGCTACTGTATTTGAACTTCATAGTAGGTACTTTGCGATAGCTAATCAGTTATCAGAATACAAAAAATGTACATCGTCAATTTCTTTGGCTTATCTTAAGGAGCATGCTAAAAATCTTGGAAGTGTTAAGACCCTTCGTCAAGTATTTTCCTAATAGAGGTAGTTTATGAGTTTAAATTCTATTTATCGTAATGGTATACAAAGAGCGTGGACAGAGGATTACGATTCACAGCGCAAATACACCGATCTGGTTAGACAAACTAGAAATATGCAGGGTATTGATTTTAAAAAGATCAATGCCTTTTTTATTCCTAATGACGATTATGTCAAGCAGTATTTTGACATCGAAATACTGTCTCCAGAGTATGGTTTTTATAACCGTGAAAGTCAGTGTTTTTGGAACAATTGTCTGGTGATACCTATTTATAATGTTGCTGATCGAATTATCAGCGTCGTTGGGTTTAATCCATTTAAATATTTGCAGGCGAAGGAAACAAAAGATTGGTCGTTAAACTATTACATTTACGCTAGTTCACGCGTTTTCAAAAAAGGATCATTTATGTTTTACCTTGAAGGTTGCTATAGGCGAGCTTTAGATGAGGGCTATCTTTTTATAACTGATGGCGTCTTTGATACCGTTTCGGTGCAGCTTGCTGGTTTTAATGCAGCTGCGCTGATGGGATCAACTGTAACGCCAGAAATTGCAGCTATGCTTCGTTTTATTCCACGTTTAATTTTTGCGGGGGATAATGATGAGGCTGGTTTAAAATTGGCTCAGGATTTGAAAAAGGTGCATCCGAGAATAACAATGCTGCGCCAGGGTAAGACAAAAGATATTGATGATTTATTGAAAAGTGAATACAGAGAAAGTGTAATACGGCAATTATCAGAAGCAAGAGATTGTAATGCATCTTTTTTTACTTTGGAGGTTTGATTATGAGTGATTGGTGTTGTTCAAATTGTGCAAAGTGGGGGTGTGCTGGTGATACATCAAAGCTTGAGAGAATTTGTCAATTTTCTTTTTGCAAAACAAAGGCAGATAATCATGCTTGTTTTGCATTTACTCGTGGAGTTCATACAATGTCTCTTGAGGAAGCTATTGCTTCCGGGACTGTACCCCCGCCACACAATTTTACACGTGGGGTCAGTACAATGTCTCTTGAGGAAGCTATTGCTTCCGGGACTGTGCCTCCACCACACAATTTTGCACGTAAGCTTTAGTGTTTAGAAGCTAGTTTATCTAGCTTCCTGCCAGTGAAGCTTAGGCTTTGCTTAATAACTTACACATTTTTAAAGGAGATTAAAATTATGGCAATGAACACACAGGAATTAATTCAACGCATGTCCGAGGCTGGACAGAAGGGTGGAAGCGAATTAAATATGCGCTCTGAAGAACTGCAGACAAAGCAGAGAGTTGCACGTATTCCATCACTCAAAAAGAAACTTAAAAAGAAGAGTAAGTTGTTACTTGTATTGGATCTGGCAATTCCGTTCAATCCGGAGACTGGAGAGGTTGATGAGTTATTTAACCCAAGTCATAAGTTCCGTCCGGCAGTATCTGCCACTTCAGCAGCTTTAATGGTAAAGCTGTATGCATCCAAATGCAAGAAAACAAAAGAAGTACTGATGAAACAGGCAGGTGTTACTTCTTGGGATACTTCTGATACAGATACATTTACAGATGAAGATCGTACAATTTTTTCAAAGTATCGGGTACCTCGTCTATTTTCTATGAATGTTGTTACAGTAAACATTCCAGCAATTACAAAAGACTTTTCGCGTGATTACGCAATTAAAGTTGATCGTGATTCAAAGACTGGCGAGCTGGTTGGTGAACCACCAATTGCTCTTAAGATCAATAAGCTCTTTAATAACAAGATTTACGAGCAGATTCAGCATCTTGAAGATCAGTGCGCTTCAGGTGAACTTAGCCTTACTGATGAGCAGAAGAAGACACGTAAACGCGATATCTACAGCACGAATCCTGTATCTGATGATCATCCGGTTAACTGGGCTGAGATTATTGAGCTGCCATTAACCGCCAACTTTGCAATTAATGGCGATGTTAATGTGGCAAGTTTAACAGCTGAGGATGTAAAGCCTTTAGTTGTAAATTCACGTTATTCAAAGAAGCTGCACGATAAGGTGACCTCTTACATGACAGGTGAGCTCGTTGTGTTTGATCGTTACTTTGATTTCTTTGAGATGGATATGAACTGCCCAACTGATGGTGATGAGCAGACAAAAGAAGGAAAAATGCAGATCGGTCTTAACACTACATTTGACAATCCTGTGTACAAGCTTACTGATCTTCCAGAGTGTGAGACAATTAAGTCAGCTGTACGTGAGTATCTTGACAGCGATCTTGATATTGAGAAGGAGATTTTACGCTCAATCTATGTTTCCGAGTATTCAGAAGACCTGGAGCAGCAGCTTATCAAGGCACTTCCTACTGTATTTGATCTTGATGATGATTTCTGTACAACAGAAGTTCTTAAAGCTAATAAGGACATTATTTCACTTGCTTTTGGCGATGAGGGACTTACTCTTATTGAGGAAGCAGATGCTGGTGTAAGTGATAAGGCCTCTGGTGTATTAGATGAGGATGCCTCCAAGCAGGAAGCTAAGCAGTATGATCTTAACTCAGAGGAATTCCAGGATGGTTCCGGAGTTGATCTCAGCGAGATTGATATGGAAGCTTAAATTGGTAGTTGGGCACTTGTTGGTAAAACAACAGGTGCCCTTTTTGCGTTAATGGCAGCATGCAAGGATTTTGCATTTTGCACATTTAACTTTGGAGGAATTTATGATTGTTCAAGTACAGATGATTAATTGCCAAAGTTGGAAGAATAGCACTTTCGACTTAGCAACTGACAGGATAAATGTAATTATTGCAGATAATGGTACTGGAAAATCAGTATTTTTTAAGATGCTTAAGATTACTACCAATCCTAATTACTTTTCCAGAGCTGAACGAAAAGATTTAATAAGACGTCATGAGGAATGTGCAACAATCTTATTTAAATTTGATGATGGCAGTATTGCAGCCACTAAAGTTTTTCAGACTTATGTACTTTATATGTACAAAGCTTCTGATCAAGAGGAATTAAAAACTGCATATGAGCAGTTTCCGGAAGTGCTTGAGAAACTTGGTTTAATTGTTGATCCCGATGAAACCAGCTTTGTGGCAAACATTATCGATGCTGATCAGGATTTGTTACTTGTAAACAGTAAACTGAAATACAATTATAATTTGGTACACCTACTGGTTGAGAGCCCAGAATTGGAACTTGTGAATGAGAGGGCACATACAACATTGATGAACGTTTTGAATCCATTAAGTTCTTTGTCATCACGTTGCGAAACACTTGAGCGTGCTATACAGGATTCAACATATTATGATGTTGCTGAAAGGGAATTAGAACTTGACCGTGTGGAGAAAATGAAAGATTTTCTATTTGATTTAATTCCTGTTGCTGAAAGTTTGCATAGTATGCAAGAAGTGTCAAGAAACTACATAGATGTAGACGGCATTAAAAAATTACTTGACCTTTTAGATTTGCTTGAGAGTATTGACCTTTCACAGGTTGCGGTTACTGACAAGCCGGCTGATATTGCTGAGCACTTAAAGTTACTCAGATCATTGGGCGATATCAATTTAAATGATTTGAAGACAGCAGATCAACCATTTGATGCTTCGAATTATTTTGAGTTAATCAGATTATTAAGTGATTTGCAGCTGCAAGAATTACAAACCCTAGAAGCTCCAGTGAATTGCAATGAGATCTTTATCTTGTTAAGCATTTTGACAGATTTAAATCTTGCTAGTCTGCATTTAACAGAGCAGGTTCCCGATTTAACAAATTATTTTAAATTGATAAATGACATTTCTTATTTACAGCAAATTTTGGCTTTAACTGATTCACTAATGTTAACTGTTAATTCTGTCAAGAAAGAGATGCAGGAGCTGGAGATTGAAATGCAACATTCTGGGAAAATAACTGAGTGTGCTATTTATGGAAAGGTAATTTACAATGGGAAGAAATGCATACCTTATCGTAACTGATTTACATTTTAGTTACAAGAATTTGAGAAATAGATATGATTATCGTGCTGAGGTTCTTGACGCTTGCAAATTTATTATTAATCTAGCAGCAGATTACAAACGCAAGGGTTACACCATAACACTTTTGCTACTTGGTGATGTTTTTCATAGAAGTTATAGTGATGTATTTAATGCATGCACTGATAATAATTTCTTTTACATGTGGGCAAATACTTTTGGTGAAATTTATAGTGTAATTGGTAATCATGAATTATCTTATTACAGTTCCAACCCTTTTTATACATTGGTTTCTGACATTGAGTCTGATAAGGTACAGAGTATTCTTAACAGAGTTTGGCAGCCAGTTGGATCAGCTGGTGTAATAAAAGTGGTTGATTCATTAGAAGATGGTGAGGTGCTTTTTCATTTTAATCATTTTGGCACCACAATTGCAAAGCCAGTTGTAGGAAAGCATAATATTGGATTATTTCATCAGGATATTGTTAATTCTGAAATTTTAAATAATTCTGCTGAAAAACTTGGATTACCAGTGCATGGAGTTCTCACTGACATTGAGGGATCCGGGGTTTTCAATGGTTATGATTATGCTTTTCTTGGACACTTACATACTGTGTACGGTACTTTCCAAACGAATGCCGGTACAATTCTGTGCTACTTAGCTAGTATTGGGCGGACCAATATTAACGAAGTTAATGACAATTTTTTAGAACGAAATATACCAATTGTTTGTGTAGAGGATGGCAAACTGACAGGTGTGTTTGATAACAAGTTCTCATTAATGAAGCGAGCTGATTGTGTGCATGAAATGGAAGTACTTGAAAATCGAGATAAAGCTGACTTGCGACGAAATATTAAACAAATAAAATCCCAGCCTGGGTATTCTGATAATCCGGTTGATAATGTTTTATCTCATTTGGCTGGTAATACAGATGCTGTACGGATTTTTAAAGAATTACTTGAAAGTGAAGCTGATCCTTACGAAACAGAACTACACACACGAATTCATGATGCTATTATTAAAGCATTAGCATAGGAGATAGATAATGACAGTACAGGAATTACATGATCTTTATACAAAAAAGACAACTTTATACAATGAATCATTGACCAGAGCTACTGTTGCTCAGGAGAACATTGAAAAAAAGTTGCAAGAAGTTGATTCAGACTTCATAAACAAATTAGTAACTGAAAATAAAATCGATCTTACGTTTATTAACACATTAGACCTTGAGAGATTAAAAACTGATACTGAGTATTTACATGCAATGCAGGTAAAACTCGAAACCGGAATTAATCAATTGAAACGATTCATTGAGGAGAGCCTAAATGTTTAGTGTATCTATAAAAAATGAAAATGTATTCTTAAATTTTCTTAATTCTGGTGACACAGATTATGTCGATGTTTATTTACATGATACGACTGCAACTCTGATAATGAATACAAGCGATTTATTTTCAATAATCACTATGCCTTGTACGCACACACCAAATGAAACCAGTCATGGTTTCAGAATAGCTAGATCTATCTTAAAACAGCAGAAGAGGGCAACAGCTTTTTCAGTTCGTTTTACAGAAGATTCTGATATTAAAGTATCTTTCTTTGCTGGGACTGAACTTTTGTGTGATGCAACTTTTACTTATCAGAAAGTTTACAGTACAAACTATCAAGATAAGTTGCAGCTATTGCGTAATGAAGCAGTTCCAAGTGGTGTGAGCCTTGATAAACTTGCACCACTTATAAAACTTAGTACAGCATTAGGCGGTGTAATTAACATTGAGTCAGGTGTAATTAGTGTTATTTTACAGAGTGGCATCAGGATTTATGAAAAAACGAAATATACAGGAATACTGTGTATGTCACCAAAGTATGCACAAACATTGCGCAAATGTGATTCTACAATTTTTTCAATTGAGAATTACATAGGTGCTTTTAAAGATGATTTTGCAGTTTTGGCTAATAAACTGCGTGTATCAAGTAATGCAGAGTTTTTCTCTTTAGATCAGGCAAGGGCACAGTATAAAGCCAAGATTGATTTCACAAATCTTGTCGCTTATTCTTCTTCACATCCAATGAAAATTGCCAATTTTACTATAGATCTGGATAAACAGCAATGTACATTTATGGAGGATGAAACAACCTTTAAAATACCAATTGGTATTACAGATGAAGTTAGGGCACGATCTGATAAAGTACATGAATTGATTGTTCCTTTTTCATTGATACGTACAATTTTGTCTGGTTTGGGATCAACAACTGTTTTGTTTGAAAAGAAGCAGTTTTTTCATAAAATGACAATTGGCAATTACATTATTTTATACAATTGAGGTAAAAATGTACGAAAATATTTTAGCCAGCAAGGCAAATTATGAACGTGCCTTAAGATCAGCGCGCTCGGAATTAGAACGTAAGAAAATCAATAATGAAAGAATTGATCAGTTTAAGAAAGAATTAGCTGAAGACAGGACATTGTATAATGAAGCTTCAAAATATGTGAATGCTGTTAAGATTGTTCAAACTGCAGTAGTTAAGGAAGCAAGAGATTATCAAACACGTAGAATCGATTATTTGAACGATATTATCACTGAAGCTGTTGGTAAGATCTTTCCAGACCGAAATGTTACTGCAAAGCTTGATTGCGATTTCAGCAGAACTGATAAAGTATCGCTACATTTGTATGATGAAAACGGAGATTCTTTTTCTCCACGTATTAGTGAGGGTAAACTCATGCAGTATCTTATCAGTGTATCTGCTGTGGCAGCGATTACTAAAAGTCTTGGGGTTCATAATATTTATATTGATGAAGCTTTTGGCGTTGCCAGAGTTGATCATTTAGATGATCTTGGTGAGTTATTGCAGGGTTTTGTTAATGATGGATTACAAACAGTTATCGTTTCACAAAATCCGGCATTGTATAATAATTTATCCAGACATGAAATCTATTTGGAGACTGTTCATGATGGAAATCAGCGATTTGCTAAGGTTGCCGAAATAAAAGATGTTTAAAATTGGAGGTTGTAATGGAAATAAAAAAGTTGGAATTAAGTGAGTATTCCGAGTGCATTGAGGAATCCGTTAAGTACGCTATAACTCCTTTGTATTGGCCGATCTACTGCTTTTATAAAACGCACAGCCAGCAAAACTGTTATCAGATTTTATTTGATTCTTCAGAAAGCTTATCCTCTGTAGTTTCAAGTAATGAAATTCCGATGTTCTCAGATTATGGCATAAACTTTACAAAATCTCTGTCTGTTGTTTCTAGACAGAGATTTTTTATTGCAATTCATACATTTGATCAGATTATTTCTGATGAGCGTTTTAATACCGAGGTTAAAGATAAATTTACCGATGTGGATAAGGATTATGTCGGCCTCATTTTTATCGAATGCCCAGGCGATGATGATGGAAATGTTTATGAATCACTAAGTCAATCTGAGAAAGTTGCTATTGTAGAGAGATTAAAGGAAGTTTATCCAAGAGCTACCATTGCAACCGCCGCTTTAAATATTTATATTCCTGCGATTGAAAGTGAAAAACCAAAGATTAAGGCGACAGTAAAGCTTGATGATGTGCTTACACTTCAGGATCTTTTAGGAGATGCACAGACGTACAATGGACTTGAAATGTCAATCAAACTTATTCTTCGCTTTATCAAGAAAATTGCATCTGTAAAAGCTGATATGATTGATGCTTCTGAGTCAAATATTTCAAACAGATTTTCAAATGGTGATCGTCGTTGCATTACTTATATCTGTTTAATGAAATATAATAAACTTGTTTACTTCGATCAATTATCTTACAGAGCGCTGATCGGATTTCAACGTGATCTCATGTCACGTGATGCAATGTATGCAGAGGATTTTTTATATATCATTTCCCACCTTCCTGATATCGCTGTTTATTATAAGACCGAGCCAATCATTGTATTGCCAAACAAAAAGTTTGATTATGCTAGCGATATTGTTTTACGCGTTATTGAATGCAAAATTGACCTTGATACAATGACACTTGATACTGGTCAAGATGTTGTACAGTATTACTACCCAAATATTGAGCTTCTTCCTACGGCCAATCTGTTTAATCTTAATAGCAAAGATTTTGACACTGCTAAAGCTGGTGCAGATAGATTACAGAAATTGTACAAAAGTTTTTCATATCATTGTGCAGAGGAGATTGATATTTCTGAAATCACTTTCAATATTAGTAACGTGATTTTTTATAAGCAGGGTGATGAAACATTCATGGCGTATCTGTCTTCTATCAAAGCAGATACTAAATTTATGGCATATCCTGTTCGTGAAAGGTGTCAGCCATTTGAGATGACATTAGACATGGCAAGAGAAACTCTCTGCGATGTTAGATTATTTGAAGATTGGAAAGAGGTAGTTTATCCTTTTCTTGTTAATGGTTATGTTCAGAAGAATCATATCTGTTTTCCAGTTCAGAGATATATAATGGGAGTTTGTCTATACTCACAAGGCTTAGGAAATCAGATCTTATCGAAAGATATTGGTCTCACATTTGAAGAAGCCGGTATCTACAATGATATGAGTTGGTCTTTAAGAAAATTTAACACAATTTTACATTATGTGAAACGTGATTGTATCGTTGATAATATGTCAACGCCATTTGGAGGTTTACATCCGATGGTACAAAATACTGTAACAATTAAAAGAGAAGATTGGAGGTCCGATCATGACAGATTACATCAGTTCAACACCTACTGATATTAACAGTATGCAGATTGGGGATGTTTTAAAATATCTTGATGGTGCTTCGGGAGATGCAGATATTGCATCTCCCATTGTGCGCTTAAATGTAACAAAAATGCTTTATGACGTACTTGGAATGACACTAACTCCAGATATTGCATTGGCTGCTGTAGCGGAACCACAGGCATCTTTAGTACTTGCTACGGCTGGTGGCGGTAAAACTACATGGGCACAAACAAAAGCTATTCTGCAAAAGATTACACGTAAATCACGGTTACATCCTGGGCATAAAATAAAGGGTGCTGCCATTTTATGCTTGGTTTATAATAAGCATAATGTACAGGATATGATTGATAAGCATAAAAGAATGGTCGCAACACTACGAGCAAGAAATATTAAAGGACTGGACATTGATGATGAAATAAATGCCTGTACTTTGCATAGTTTCTGTGATTTCTGGAGACGAGAGTATGTTGCTAAAATGGGATTGCTTGGTGCGACGCTTTTAGAGCAGTCACAAGCTGAGTCTTTCATGATGCGTGCAATTAAGATTGCCTGCAAAAAAATGGGTATGAACAAAGAAGTCAACACCATTGATTCATCAGATATGTTTGGCTTATACATGTTTTATCGCGAGACAATGTGCCAATCTGTTCAGGAGCTTGAGTCTTGCGATAAATTTGTTGATCTGGGGTTACCTTTAGAGCTTATCGAGGCAATTTTCGCTCAATATGAGCGCTCGAAAGAGCTGAGTCATAAGTATGACTTTGTAGATATGCTTTATAAATTCTATTGCTTGCTTCGTGATGATGATACTGTACGCACAAGAGTTCAGAAATTTTATGAGTATGTAATTGCTGATGAGGTACAGGATTTCACACCATTGATGTGGTCAATTCTGCAGCTGATGGTTTCAGATGGTACACCTTTAACTTGTATTGGTGATGAGGATCAGAACATTTATATGTTCCGCGGTGCAGATATTAAAAATCTTCTTCAGTTTACAAGTATTTTTGAGGGCGGTAAAATTTACTCTCTTGAATATAATCGTAGATGCAAAAAGCGGATTCTTGATGAAGCACGGAAGGTTATTGAAATGAACACTTTACGATTTAATAAAGTGTTACGTAATACTAAAGATGGTGGCGAAGTTACATATGAATCCTACAATACTCTTAATGGCCAGTTTGTAAATGTTTTGAAATTGATTAAGAGTATGTCAGTGCCTGAGCTGGAGAATACAGTAATTTGTTATCGAGAGACAGCTTCAAGTACAATTTTAGCTGATATGCTAATGGGCGAAGATATTATTTTCAACGTCATTAGTGGCGTTGGTCCATTTTCACATGAGTTATATCGGCATATGTTTGAGATCATGAATGCTTTGGAGATGCCATATGATATGCATAACTGTATTTCTTTGTATAAGGTTCTTCCGTGTACAAAGGATGAATTTCAAAAGGCAATTGGATACGATCCAGCAAAAGGCCGATTTAAAAATGATAATGTTCGTGGTATTCATTTCAAGGATTTTGATTATGGTAAATTACAGGAACGTGAATCTTTTGTAACTACAATGCAGACTCTTGTAGAATTATCAGCAAAGATCTCTAATACATCTGTAGCAGAAATCTCTGCCGCTGTTTTCCAGCTTATGAATAAGTATTTTTGGGGATTTAAGAAATCTTGTAATAGATTCCCTGATGTTGATGAAATCATGCAGGCAAGAATTCTGAAGTATTTTCAATCACCATTACTTTATACAAAATTTTATCAGGACTATCAGCATAAGAAGAGTTGTTATAAGCATTATACGGCTGAGCGTTCTGGCTTAACAATTTCTACATTTCATTCTTTGAAGGGGCTCGAGTTCGATAATGTAATTGTTATTTGCATGGATGATTCAATTTATCCTAATTTTCACAACATTGATTCACGTGCATATCTGCCTTCCGTGAAACAAGCATTAAAGGAATCTGAGGTACGCTTATGGTATGTTGCAGTGACCAGAGCAATTTCTAAATTGCATGTATTTTATTTTAAGGATAATCCTAGTTTGTTTGTAAGATTTGCTTTAGAAGATAATTTTCCTATTGCAGGAAAATTTCAGAATGGTGCAGATGCTTTTGAAAGTCAAGATGATGCAGAAGAACTTCAAAAACTTGTAGAAGCTCCAGTGATGGCGCGTAATGAAATGCAGCAAGCTAAAACTGAAGCTCCTGCTAAAATTGATATGTTTGAAACTTCATTGTCAAGTGAAGAAAGAGAAGCCTGCAATGAATTTAATGATTTTGACGAACTTGATGAGTTAGATGATCTTGATGATGTTGATAATGTTTCTGATGTTTCTGTTGTTTCTGATGTTGATAAATCAACTTTAATTTCAACACAGGCTGATAATAATACAGAACGTCAGCAGTCAAACACTATTGATGATCATGTAACGTCATCTGCAAAGGAAACATCAGCATCTGAGGAAAAGTCAACGCCAGATATTGCAGAATCATTTGCTGCAGAAAAACGCTCTACAGAATCTGATAATAAACTTGTTTGGCAGAACACAGCAGATTTAGTACATGAAGCCTCTGCTAAAGAAGATAATGCATCTGAAAAAACAGACAGTGCTGAAGAAGATACGCAGGTCCAGCTTAAGAGTGGTAAGAGTTTGTACCTTAATAAACTTCTTAGTTCATTTTAGGAGGGAACATGTATCAATTTGATAAGATTGAAACAAATTTAAATTTTTATGATCAGCTTGATAGGCTTGGTGTTCAGGATATTTTGAATCATCAGGCCTACCAGAGTCCTGATTTTTATAATTGGTTCCGTGTGAACCAATTTTTACTCGATTTAGTTACAAACGGTAACACTAAATCAGCATTAGTGTACGGTGACTATGATGTTGATGGACTAATGTGCGCAAAGATCATGGAAGATGCTTTAAAACATTTCGGTGTAAAGAAAGTTGATGTATATCACTATACGCAGAGAACGCATGCATTGGACACATTAGCAGTACAGCAAGCCATTTTAGGACAATATGATTATTTTATTGTATGCGATACTGGCTCATCTAGCATGGAGTTATTAAATCGAGTTGCACGGCACGGCATTAGAATTATTGTGTTAGATCATCATGTTTCTAACTATTCTTATGAAGAATTTAATGACAATACAGCGATTATTAATACTGAGTTGGAGAATTTGTTTACTCAAATGCAGACATTTGAGCTAAGTGCTGGTGCTCTTTGTTATGTGGTAATTCGTAAATTTTGTGAAGAGAATGGCTTTGATCTTTATGAACCATTGGCAGCTTATGCAACTGTAAGCCTTTATTCTGATTGCATGAATATGGCTAATTCTTTTAATCGTGCTATTTATTATGAATCTAAGGCAATTCCTCGAGAGAACTTACCACATTTGATAAAGTTGTTTTTAAATGATTATAGCGTTTTTGGTGCCAGATATATCGGCTTTTGGTTTGCACCAAGGATAAATGCTTTATTCAGATCTGAAAGTTTCGATGTTTTGAATCAGCTGTGTTTTGATAATCTTGACTATAATAATGAAGTTGTTATATGTGAAATAATAGAAGATCTTTATGGTAAGATTCGTGAGTTGACTAAAGAACTTGCAGATATTATTGAAGTTACGGAATTGGATCACTTTGTGGTTGGAGATCTTCAAAGTGTGGAAGAATATTATAACATCGAAAAATATAAGATTTATAATTATACCGGCCTTGTAGCAAATATGTTATCTGAAAAATATGGAAAGGCTTGCGTGGTATATTGTTTCGCTGGCAGTGAAATAAAGGGTAGTGTGCGTGATTTATTCTCAAGAGATTATCTAAGTTTATTTCAGCATATTTGTAATGCTGGGGGGCATGCAGCTGCTTTTGGTTTTCATATAGGTGCCTTTGATCTTGATACCTTTTTGAACAGTCTGAGGTATCTTGATGCCAATTTTTCTATTGATGATGTACACAATGAGCCTATCATTTTACCAATGACTGCAATTGTTCCAGATGAATTGCTGATAAATGATATCGCAACTTACAACGAGTTTTCAGGTCAAGGTTTACCAGTCGTTTATATTAAAAAGCAGTTGGTAGGAATTAGGAAAGAGATAAAGACTCCTTATAACTTCAAATACAAATGGGGCAATCTTTTTATTCAGAGCGACTATAGTATTCCATTTGGTTCTTATGTCTTGCTTAAACCTATACAGACAATGACTACAAAATTACTTGTGAAGTAGGAGGTTTTATGAGTACTTTATTTGTTGTAAGCCCCTGCTATCTCGAATCAATCTATCATGAGTCCAAAAAATATGATTTTGATTTGCAGGGTTATGGCTCATTTAATATGGCGCTTAATGGTTTAATCAAAGTTAATTGTTCAGATATTTTAGGTTTTGCATTTGCTGGTATGCATTTACCTGGTTCAAGAACAAAAGAGTTCAAATTTATGCTTCAATTTTTTGATAGCATCGAACTCATGCATGCTAATAAAAAATTTGTAATTGCTACAGATGAGACTGTAGCGCCATGGAGCAAGATATTTAAACGATATCATAATATCCGGTTTGTTAAGGTTCCATCTTATGACTTTATGTCAGATATTGTTGTTAATAAACAGATCTTTGGTAGCATTCTTTTAGACAATGCTGATCCGTATGTTTTTGAAAGAAAAGCAAATCATCAGATCGACTTTGATACCCCGAGACTTGAGTATGTACCATTATTTTCTGATGCACAGATTCAATGTGTTTCAAAAGTTGATATTCTAGATACTTTGGAAAGAACTCTTGACAATGATGCTGTATTTCGTCGTTTTAAAGGTGAGAAGGCCAATCTTCAGTATTTCAGGATGTATTATATTGCACTATTAATGCAAGATAAAAATGCAATTTTAGATGCACGAAATCATATTGATGAAATTTTAGATGCATGTCAGGAAGACACTTCTTCTTGGTGTGCATTACTTGCAGTAAAAAATTATATGGAGGGAAATATTGATGAATGATTTTATAACAAAATTTCCCATTTCAAAGGAAGTTGTTAATATTTTTGAACAAGGTCTTATTGAAGACAAAAATGTTATCGTTCAGATGCTGGAAGAGTATAAGTTTTTAACCAGAGAGCAAATACTTAATGTTTTAAAAACAGATACTGACTATCCTTTCATATCCTTAGATGATACACACATTTTAAAGCCTTTTAATTCAGAAGTTGTTTATTATTGTAATGAATCAGAGGCGTATGTGTACATTTATGGTTTTACTGATATTTCTTGCAATGTTAATCGTATTGAATTGCAGCTAAGTCAGTATAATGTACATTTTTATCGGATCACGCCTTACAATTTCCGTATTCTGATGATACCTCATTATGCACCAACTTATGATGCACTAGTTCTATTTAAACGTATTTTGCTTGAGGCTTTAAAAGTACATGCAACTGATATTCATTTTGATACAAAACATTTTAAAGTGACACCAGATTATACTGTAGCTTTTCGTATTGATGGTGATATGCATCCATATACTGAGTTTTTACTTGATGAGCGTTTAAATAAAGAGATCATCTCAAAGCTTGTTGAAGTAAAGACAAATGTTGCTTCATTAGATTTGAATAGCGCAGAAGGGATTACTGCGGTTGCTAAAGATGTTCTTGGAACCGGAATTGCAGAATTACGTATTAGCGCAAATCAATGTTTAGACGGTTACCATTATGTTATTAGAATCCAAAAAGCTGATACCATATCATTTACTTTGAACGAGCTTGGATTTCATCCAAATGTCATAACTGATCTAAGTTACATAACTAGAAAACGTAGTGGCATTACATTGATTACTGGTGCAGTAAGAACTGGTAAAAATACAACAGCTTTTGCAATTGAAAATGAAATGGTTAAGTTACCAATAAAGTTGGTTTCTTATGAATATCCTATTGAAGTTCTGATGCCAGTATCTCAGGTTGATTATGCAAATAATGAGGAAATTCTATTGAATGCTATCCGTTTAGCAAAGAAGCAAGATGTAAACGTAGCTTTTCTAAATGAGATACCTAATAAGGAAGTTGCATTTGCTGTACAAGACTTGGTAAATAGCTCTATCCATGTAATTACAACCATGCATTTGGACAGATTGTGGTTGCTTCCGTATCGCTTAAAGGAATATTATGGCACATCTTATAAAGATGTAATAAGTCAGATAAATGGAGTTTTCAACCAGAAGATGTTTAGTGTCCCATGCCCTCACTGCCAGCAGCAAATTCTTGTTGACGATATTGAAGATATACGGAAACGAGAGCTGTTGCAAAAGTACGAGATTCCTTTTGCTTATAGAAACAGCGGATGTACTATGTGTAACGGCACTGGTCATATTATTGGACGCAATCAACCATATGCAGAGCATTTGTTATTTACAAGTGACATAATTGATGCTTTGCTTGAGTGCAATGAGCCATATCAAATGGAACGTGTTTTGCAGGATGCTTTGACTAAGGCTAATCAGACTCTTGAAGTTTATATGACTGCAGCCGTTGGTGAAGGTAAACTTGCAATTGATGCAATGGATAGTATTGTTTAGGAGGTATTTATGTTATTTGCGAAACGAAATAAGCAGGGGCTTTTTGATGAGGATGTTGACATTACAGCAACTTCTTCAGATGAAGATATAAAGACTTCTACAAAATCAGTTAGTTCTTTATTTAGCGGGCTTTTCTGCAAGTATGATAGCGATTATGATGATAGCTATATCAAATGGTTATTATCTGATGCTGAGAATGTACCTGTTCCAGTGATTTTGCTGCAGTCAAGTATTTCATCATTGGATGTGAAGATTCCATCAGTTGATGAATTATCCAAAACTGTTGAAATTCCTGATGATTATATTCCGGCATCAACAGTACTTCCATCAGATGATGACTCTGATGATGAAGATGACCCAGTGATTTTGTAATTTATCATTTATGATTGGAGATTTTATGAAAAGGATTTTAATTGCAGTGATATTAATTATTGGTATTGCTGGTGGTGGTTATCAGTATTTACAGTTGACCTCTGCTAAAGATGTGAATCTACATTTAGAGTCTCAGATAAAAGATGCTGATTCACAAATTACCCAATATCAGGAAGAACTAAAGGCATTGCCAATTTCAAAGTATTCCTCTAACTCGGAACTTGTATCTGCATTTTTAACATCTAAAGATGTAAAACTGTTACAGATAACAGCTCAAGACAAAGATGCCGCTGGTGACTATAGTAATATTGTGACTGTAAAGACAATTGACGATGTTGCATACTTCACTAATACAATTTCTCGAATTGTATTAACTTTGTCATACAATGATTTTAGCAAAGCATTTAAATATATTCAGTCGGTTGACGCTCCATTTTCATCCATATCTTTCGACTGCAGTAAAAAAATAATTTCACTTTATTTAACACCAGTAACTATAGGAAGTTCTGATATTTCTAATGAAGTAACTGATTCACCTTCTGACACTACCACAACTGAAGCAGCTCAGGATCAGTTAAATACAGATTCAGATATCACTTCATCTGCACAGAAGTCGTCTCAATTTGATATTCAATACTTAGGGGGTGATGAATAGTGATTAAAGCTGTTATTGATTTTGGAATCAATGTTAAGTTCATCTTAATGAAAGGAACTTCATTATTTCAGTATACAACCTTCGATTATTCATCAGATACACTTAGCTATTTGTATGCTTTAATGAAGGAGAAGAATATTTCGGAAATAACTTATTGTTTACCAAGTTATTTTTCCAAAGAGATTTTATTGAATTCAGTAGCATTGTCACATGAAACGCTTGCTTTTTCTGATGGTTATTTTTGTGTAAGTTTGGAAGATTTATCAAAGTTAAAGCATCTGGCTGAGTCACTGCACATTTCAAATGTGCATTACACTGAACAGGAGTTGCTTTGCACAGAAGATGGTATTTATGCAATGGAGTGCAACAATCTTTGTAGAATTCTTGTAAAGTATCATGGAAAAATTATTGAGTGCGACATGCAAACAGAGTCTACTGCCACAGCTACAATACAGCAGTATTACTTAAAGTACAATTTGCATAATATTGTAAATTTGGTAAATCATAGTGATTATGATTTATTGCCAACTGTATTTGATAATATTTTTGCTGTTGATAATGTATCTGTAACAAATGACTTGACTTATCTTGCCTGGGTTATGCAGGCAGAATGGCATACAATTGATGATTATTTTGCAAGTCCGTTCAGTGCACAGACTTTAGTAACTGATGACACATCTGCTACTTCAGATGCTGATTTATCTATAGCTAAACCTTCTGCTAACGTCAGAAAATCATCGGAGGCATTAACTAAAGTAGATGATCAAGATGATACTGAAACAAGTGCTATGTCTAATGCTACAGAATCAAGAAGTAGTAAATCACATAAAGTAAAAAATCATGCTGATAACGTAAAGAAACCAGCTAAAAAGTCTTTCTTGACTGCAATCACTGCAGTCATTGCTATTGCTATGATTTTAAATGTCAGTTTACTCTACTTAAGAAATTCTGAAAATAAAAAGTATACACAGGAGTATGCATCATTTTTAGACAAGTCTTCACAACTTACAGATTTAAAATCTAAATATAACTTACTTTCCTCAGTAACAACAACTGAAACAAGTTCAGGTGTTTTATCCTTTTTAAAGGATACTAAATTACTGAAGAGTAAAAATGTAAAGCTTACAAATTTTGCTATTGAGGGATCAACTATAACATTAACTGTTACAGCACCTTCTGACACAAAATTCTGGGCTTTTCATGATAAATTAGGTGAGACATACAATATTACAAATGTAACAGATGGTGATCCACCAAAATCTGGTGTTTGTCATGTTATTACACTTATGCTTTGATCTGTAGAGCTAGGTATAGGAAACTATACGTAGCTCTTTTCGCGTTTATATAATGAAAAGAAAGGAGAGTAAAATGAGATTAGGAACATTTTGGGGTTTTACTGCACCAATTCTTCTACTGGCTTATGGCGATACTGACGAAATCTCTAGTATCATTCAGTTTATGCGAGATTCCACTAATAGTGATATTATTAAAAATTTGCATATTGAACTGTATTTCTTAATGAAGTCAAAAGAGCTTGAAGAGGTAAGTTTACTGCCACCCGAAGGTGGTTATTTCAGTGAACGATATCCAGATGCCTTCATTTCCTATGGAACATTCGTAAATGCCGGGGCTCAGGACGTTGCTCAGATTGATTTAGTGAACGAGATAGTTCATAAAGTTGCTCAGAAAATTTTAACTGGTGAACGTAAGGGAAAATTCGTGAAGATTAACAATACAGTTTATGGTACTGTGCAATCTATAATTTCAGCTTACATACAGGAGAATGAGTTTTATTCTTCTGATGTTCATAAGATTGTGAATAAAATTTATCGCGATCTTTTGTCCGAAACAGGTTATTCAGTTACCTCTATAATAGAGGATGAATTTCCATGCACTAAAACATTGCCTGATAAATTTCTCCGCAATAACGTTTCTATTGAAGCCGGTATAAGTTTACAGAAGATTTATGAGTATTTCCAACAGAGAATGCCAGATATTGAAAAGCTGTTTGATGAAACAAAGGCATTTAGTGCTTCAGAACTCAAGGTATTTAACTTTGAGTTGTCTGAGTTTTTGAAACGTAAGCCAGATTATCTTGAGTTGCTAACTTTAAACTGGTTTGATTATGCAATTAAAAGTAAATCTGCGATTATTTTACAGCAAAGTGTTGAAGACTATAGATCAAATCTCGAACAGTTAAAGAAAGCTATTGAAACTTCTGTTGCAGTTTTAAATGTAAATGAATCATCTGAGGTGGAAGTAGACCATTCTCTTCCAGTGATTCCTTATATTGATCACCCTACTGATTATACAAATGAGGAATTACAAATGATAAACAATTTGTTTGAACATGCACAGAATTTTACAACTGAAATGGCTGCAGAGAAACTTGGTATTTCAGCTGAAGATTTTACGGCAAATACACAGGCAGCTTGTAATGTTGGAATCTGTGGTTTGAATGAACAGACAAAAGAGCTGTTTATGGATTCGTTAAATAATATTGTAATGTCAGATTCATTTGTTTGTAAAAAGTCACAGGAATATCTGAATCAGATAAATCAGAGTATTTTAAATGCTGAGCAGCTTCTTAGAAATATTAAGCCACTTGGCACAGAAATTTAGGAGGAAATGCATGAATACATTGTGTGTTATTGATGTGTCTGCAGTTGTTTACACAGGATTGTATAGTCAAAGGTACCAGGACAGATCTGCTTTTGGGTATCCAACTGGTGGAATACATTTTTTCATGGAACAATTACTTGTTCCATTGTATGAGTACAATGATATAGTTCTGTGTTTTGATAGTCCAAATTTTCGTAAAAATTTGGAAAGTTCTTATAAAAGTGGGAGATCGCATAATGCAGTTGCTATCAGTCAGATCGAGGCATTGTATGAGTATTTAAGCTATTGCGGGTTTAGCTGTTACAAATGTGATGGCTATGAAGCAGATGATATTATTGATTGGGTAATTGATACCTTTAAAGAGAAGTATTCCCCAATTATCATTGTTGGTAATGATATGGATCTTGCACATTCAATCAGACCAAATGTCATTTTTAGATCATGTCGTAGCGATATGAATATTATCAAGAGATCCTCATTTCCAAACGCTATTAAAAAGGATGTTTACATTCCATACAATATGGTTAGTATTTGGAAATGTTTATGCGGCTGCCAAAGTGACGGTGTACCGCAGTTCAGGACTGAAGGTGGTTTATATGGATCTGAATTGTACGATACTTGTGTACAAACTTATGTAAACAGCAATCTTGTTGATGATTATGATAAGACAACTTCAATTCACTTATTCAAATTTTGGGCAGAGAAATCTGGCCTTTTTTCAGATCAGGATCTGAAAAAACTTGATACGAGAATTAAGGTTATCTTTCCTGCTGAATGCCCAGAAGATTTGGATTTCAAACCTGTAAATAAGTCACATATTGATTATGATAAGATGTCAAAAGTCCTTACGATGTTTAATGTTGCGGATGCTTTGTTTGGCACCAAAAATTGTAATGGTGTTCCAATGAAGAATGAGTTTTGGCGTGTGCAGCTAACTGACTCTGATAAGCAGTTAGTTTACGACTTAGCACACAGATTAAATTCAGGTGAGTATAACGCTGATAAAAGTATTCCTATGAATACTGAGCGTGTTACTTCAAGTCCGCTAAAGATATCCGCTTTTGAGAAAGAATTTTAAGATGGAGTCAATTATGAATTTAAGCTATGAGAGAATGCTGCATTTGTTAGCAATTGCTTCTATTGAAATAGGAGATAGTTGTCTTGACTATTTGCAACTAAAAGAGTCTGAAGTTACAGACCGGGATATTTCTATCAAATTTTCTGACTATGTTAAAAGTCAGATCCATTACTACATGATAAATAAAGTAAACAATAAGAGCTTTTTTAAATTTGTAAATGCATTTTACTATTTGAATGGCAACATCAAGTATCGTAATGATGCTCTTGAGCTTGTGCGATGTTTTTATCAGGATATCACTACTTTTCTTCTTCATAGCTCTTTAGATCTTCACATTAGCTTAACTGTTGATATTGATATCCAGGATACTTGGGAAGCAGATGTTTCCCAAGTAAAGTCTGAAATTTCAGAAATGTTTCAATTAAGTGATAAGTACACTAGTGAACAGTTCAAAGAATACCTGGATTCTTCAAAGTATTCTTGGATTCTTGACTATGTTGATTCAATTGAGAAAGGCAAGCAGCGTATTGATAATTATGCTCTTGCCTTTTCTTTGTCTGAGATGTTAAAAGATCCAAAACTCTACAAATTTAAGGAGGTTGTACATGAGAATTGAGCTAAATAAGCAGTATGGGCCAGCTTTAGTTAATTTACTACGTCAGGTTTCAATGACAGCATGTAAAGTACTGCGTCCCATTGCATTTTCTACAGGTACACATAGTAATGTTCTTGATACAAGTGACTCTGCTATTGAAGATATGACAACTTTTATTGACAATGTCACATCAGCAAATTATTACGTAACTAATCAAGAGTCCAGTGAGCTTATAAGATTTGATGCTACTGTTGCAAGAACTTTAGATACTAGCCAATTTCAATCTGAGGGGATTTTGTGCAAGGAGAATAAGGTAGTGCTTAACACCTTCGCTGATTTAAAGGTATCTATCATTTTTAGATATTCCAATAATCGGTACACTGCCAAGGAAAATGTGCTGTTTTTGCAAAAACAGGGTATCAATACAGATGAGTATATTGTTATTCCAAGCCGTCATTGTGCAGTAGATTCATTTACTCAAAGTGAAATTGAGTCTGAAGAAAACTATGTGGTCGATATTGACATTAAGTCAGATGTGTGCTCAATAGAGCAGATTTTAGATCAGACCATGAAAACAATTAGTGAGCAAGTGGAAAAATTGGGGCAAAAGATCAAAGAAAGCTAGATTCATAAGACCCCAAAAAATACCACTTCCAAATATAAAAAGGAGATTACAAGATGACACTACAAAGTTTACAAGAACTTGGCTGTTTGTCGAGTAATTTGGAAGTTTGCCATAAATACAAGGCAACTTCCTATTCAGAATTCAGAAAATGTTCTGATGATGACAAGAAAAAAGTAAAAGCTGTTGTTTTAGATAACAGTGTCTGGGTAGCTACACCTAATCGTGAGCCAACCGTCCGAGCTGATGTTGTTTACTCTTACGACGGTACTAACTTTGGACTTTGGAATCGTCAGCTTCATTCATTCAGCATCATGGAATTAGTTAACGATTCCTTGGTTGCAACCAAAAATATTTCATTAATGGAAGGAGACAGTAATATGTCAGAACAGAAACTTGATCTTGGAGGATCACTCGCAGAGGAGATGGCAGCAGAAGCTAAGAAGACTGCAGCTGCACCACAGAAAATGGATGTTGAAGGTGTTGGAACCCCATCCGCAAAGAAATCAGATGCTGAGAAAGCAGCAGAGAAAGCAGCAAGAGATGCTAGAAAGAAACAGAAAGAGCATGCACTGGAAGAGCAGGCAAGTGCAATCAAGGCTATTGCACAGCGTAGCGGAACTACATTTAAAGTAAATCCTAAGTTCGTTGATAACAACCGTAAATACGGAAGATTCCTTGGATTCGTTACGGCTTCTGATCCTGTATTCAAACTTTCTCTTAAGCAGACTCCTATCAACTTTGGAACTCCGGGTAACCCACAGTATCAGTTACGTGCAGGTGTGACTCTTGATCCTGAGACACAGAAGAGATTCCAGGGCGGCGTTAAGAATATCGGAGCTAAGTATCTTGAGTGCAAGACAGATATTGTTATGAGACAGGCAGGTCCTGGCAGCATTGTTGCTGGTATTGTAAAGACTCCTGCAATGACAGAGCTTACTTCTTATGATGATGCAACACAGTCTCGTGATTTCACAGCTGATTGCGTTGAGAACCATACAACAGTTCTTAAGGTTCTTCCTAAGGAAGCATTATTCCCATATCTTGAGCTGAACTACGACAAGAAGATTCCGGAAGATGAGTCTATCGCCGGCAACACAATGCTCGCTGTTAAGTCTACAGAAGTTAAGAGCAAAGGTGCTTCTAAGGGTACATCTGCTCCAATCAAGCAGTTCCGTACACGTATTGTAGCTGAGGGACGTTCACTGTTTACCGCAGGAAACTACTTCCCAATTGAAACATACGATACAGTTTCTCTTTCTTACGCTACAGAAGACGACAAGGTACTGGCTAACAACAATTTCGCAGCTTTAATGAAGCAGCTGAATGCTAAGCCAGTTCAGAGAGCAAACGGACAGTTCTCCGCACCTAAGGGTGAACTTTCTGAGGAAGCAAAGGCTATGTTCAGCGTAGATGAAGCTAACTCTGATCCGAGCAAGGCTCTGTATTCTTGCTCATCTTCAATCGTTAATGGTGGTGCTGTTATCCAGTGCAAGCCATTCGGTGCTAAGAAGAATGAGGAGTTAATGATCGATGTTACAGCTCTTCCGGTACGTGAGACCAAAGAGAATAAGGACGGTACAACTACAAACTACCGTTACAGAAAGTCTAAGTTCAATGAAGGAAATGATCCGGCAATCAATCGTAACGAGTATGCTGACTTCATTGCTCGTGTTACAGCAGCTGCTGACGGCGTAAACTTCGAGACAATCATCAACAAGGCCAAGAAAGCTAGCAGATCTGCTTCTAAGCCAAAGGCAAGCACTTCTGTTGCTGATCGTATTTCCGGTCTTGAGATGCTGGCACTTCGTAGTGCTAACGATGTTAAGGTTGACGGCACCAATTCAATCGCTGACATCTTCGAAGCATTCAGAAATGCTCAGGTTTAATTCATTTAAACCAAATCAATACAAAAATTTGCAAATTTTTACAATCGGAGAGTGTGTGAGTAAAATCACACACTCTCTTTTTTATTTCAGGTGGAGGTACTTAAAATGTCCGATTTTAAATATTCTTTTCGAGAGCTGATTGGAAACCAATTAAACATCTCAATTTTGAAAAGATCCATTAATAATAGCACCTTTAGACAGTTTACTATCTTTGATGGAATACTAGGCACAGGGAAATCAACATGTGCACGTATTGCTGCTATGGCATTGACATGTGACAACCCTTACAATGGTGAACCATGCTGTGCTTGCGCATCCTGTAAGGCTAATATTGATGCATTTGAGCATGCGTCAGACTCACCATATGTGTCAACAGTAAATGCTGGTAAACTTTCTTCAAAAGATGATGTTACAGATCTTGTTCATCGTATTTTTGATTTACAGGGTAGTGTAAAGAATAAAGTTTTTCTAATCGAAGAGGCACATGCTTTAGCAAAGGTTCAAGGTGCTGAAACAATGCTATTATCTGAGCTTGATAATATCGCGCCAAATATTTATTTGATATTTAGTACAACAAGAGCCTTTGATTTAAAGGCTGAATTGCTAAGTCGTGCTGAGAAATTTACCTTTGGACGTCTTAGTGATACAGAATCACGGCAATTACTTGTAACTACGGCTGAGCAGAAAGGTTACAGCGTACCGGATGAAATACTTAATTTACTTGTAAAATATGGAAGAGGAATTCCAAGAAATCTGCTAAAGTCTTTAGATTTTACTATTGATGAAAGTCTAGATTTGTCTGAGCTTAGAGCACATCTGCAAGTAATAGATGACTCTCAGCTCATTCAATTATTTGAAAGTATGCAGTCACCACAAATACAATTGTATCTTGATTCTTTAATGGAAATAAAAACTTCTGTTAATTCACAGGAAATAATGCAGTCATTAAAAGAGTTTTTAGTGCAGGTTGCTTTTGTGATTGAAGGAGATATCCATGGTACTTTCAGCAAAAGTGAGATTGATTTGATAAAACAAATTTTTACGAGACAAAAGTATTATAAGATGATAAATCTGATTGATAAATTGCCTCGTAAGATTGATGATGCTGATTTAGATATGCTACTTTTGCAGCTACGTATGATTATTCAATCAAGAAATACTGCAAGTGTTATATCAGAATCACACAAAGTTGGTGCAGTGGAACGAGATGCTACAGCGGAACGTCAGGCTTCTTTAGCTAAAGCTTCTACCACTGTTTCCGCAAAAAAGATTAGCTTGGATGCAATAAAGAAATTACAAGGTGATTAAATGAAAATTAAAATTAGAGATGAATTAAATGTTGATGAGCCAATTAATCTACGCAGACTGAAGCCAAGAATCAAGTTGTATGCAGGTTTTATGGTCAAGATACATGAATCACGGTGGTATCAAACTGGCAGGCATAAGAAAGAGGAGCAGGATTATGCAAGGCAAGTACAGCAAGATGAGCGTTTAAAAAATGCTTTACTTGCTGTATTTTACAGAGAGCTTGTCGACAACAAAACACTCTCTGATAAAAAAGATACTTGTAAAGAGATCACAGTTAGTATTGAAAGTAAATATCAAAAGTCCTTAGATCGAATATTAAAACAAAAAGATTTTATTATGTACGATATTAAGAGAGTTGAAGAGCAGCCAGATATTCGTAAGGCTTTCCCTGATATGGCTATAATTCTTCAGGTTTCAAAGAAAGTTGTTTAAGGGGGTGATTTCTTTTGCGGCGTAAATTTGTACAGGCAACTTTGGTTTTAGCCATGCTGTCTGGTATAGGTGCAGTTGCTACAAATTCTGGCGGATCTATAAAAGCAGATGCAGCAATTACAAAAACTGTGAGGACTTCTAAAGACCATACAGGTTCCAAGTGGTATGATTATTACTATTATTCAAATGGCGCTATGCGTTCAATCAATAACCTTGCAAAGGACACTTATAATTTTTCTGAGGAATCCTTTACAAAAGATGTTTCTACCTACGCAGATAAGTTACTTGGTGAGGTTAATTATGACGACACTTCAAGGGAGTTCACTAAAGTTGGTTCTGATAATTTAGCTTCATTAAATACTATTCTTAAGATGCCATCTAAGAAAACACAGTGGTTGACTAACTACACAGTGCAGGAATTGAAAGATCGAAAACTCATTCCATCTTCTGATTCTGATAATTCTGAAGATAATAAGACTGCAGAGGATGCCCAGACATCTAATATGGTTGATAATGGCGAAGCTACAACAAGTGATTTAGTCACTTCGCTTACTTATTTGATTAACAAAGATTATTATACTGTGCCGAGAAATTTGAAAGTCCATAAAACAGGAGCAGGTGCTCCTTTAACAGCTACCATTACAGAATCAAACGGTGCTAATTGGTTTTATGCAAATAAGTCTTCTGTGACTAATGGCGAAAAAGTGAACAACAGTAATAATTTGTTAAAATCAGATTTGATAATGATGATGAGCAAAATTTACAAAGGTGTTCAACCATCATCAGCACTTATTTTGAGCGATTATTCTGAGCGTGATGGCAATGTCTGGTCAACAGAAGACGCTACTAAGAAGGTTGATAAAGACAAAAATTACAGTACGTGCTATTCAAATCCATTGTTAAAAGGTAGTGAGTATTATGGTTCATCAAAATGCTACTATGACAAATTGACAAATGATCATTTCGAAGGAACGTATGGTGGTGGATATTTCGAGGGAGATACTGATTATCTTTACAACATTGTTGATGGGATGGATTACCATGGTGTTCAGTTTGTTGGCGATTATTGGGTTTATTACGATCCAAATGTGTATGAATTGTATTTATCAGAAGCCTTGAATGATGGAATCATCACCATTAGCGATCTCTCTAACAATTCTGCAAATCCTTGTAGCAAGTTTAGATCGGATTACAAAAACAAGCGAACCGGTCACTGGGGTAATGGCAACTACCATCTTAATGGTAAGATTACTTCTGATTCCTTGGGATACAGCAAGCAGGTAAATTATTCTTCTGCTGGTATGAGTGTTACTTCAAAGAAGCCAACATATTTTGGTGATAAAGAGAATATGACAATGATTGAAGCTTTACGTGTTATTGAAGCTTATATGCGGGCCAATGATGAAAATATGTCAAAGACCGAGGAAATGATTGTTCGTTATAAACTTGGCTTAACTGTTCTGTCTTATTTGGATTCAGATGATTGTAGCACAGTGACGTATTTGGTTGCCAAGGGAATTCTGGATGGTAACAGTTCATCTCTATCAAGTGCTCTGTACGATGATGCAACCATAGCAAAACTATATCCTATTATTTATCGTGTTGCAAATAAAGATGCTCGTTGTGACTTTAGTACAATTCAGTTGACTGATTCTGAAACTTACTGGGCTTCCCAGGATTTTTCAAGCGATATATTTAATGTATTTCAGCCAAGCACAAGTATTATTCATGAGACAACAAATGTTGTTGAAGAGGGTGAGTCTAGAAAAGATAATGAAAAAGATTCTGGTGAATGGATAGCTTTTGCACAGCCATCAACGCACAAAAGCGGAATAAAGCGACGATCCGGTTTACTCGGATTTGGTGCAATTTCTGTAAGGGCTGCAAGTACTTCTCAATCTAAAGTGAAAACGTATAAAATAACAAAAGTGTTTGATACAAAAAGCGTCTACAAAATTGGTACAACAACAATAGCACAGTTGTATCATGGAAAAGATAAAAGTTCCTTGGATAAATACAATATTGCTAAGATAACAAAGAATGATAAGTATGAATATGCTGGAAGCAAACACTCAGTTTATGAGGTTACGTTTGAAGTAACTGCTACAAAGCGTTCAGTTGCAATTGCTTCTGTTGATAAACAGATTACGATTTTGTCAGACTTAGACAAATACAAGAAAACTGTTTCTGGCGTTACCAATGTATCTAAAGATGGCAAAGTTACTAGTTTGATTTCACAGTCTTCGCTAAAGCAGGCTTTTTCAAATATTACTGTCCTAGAAGATAAGATTTTAATGAACAATGTAACTGGTACAATGGCATACTTTTCGTATGATTCTAAGATAACATTGGTTGGATCTCAGATTATTTCTAGTACATATCCATGCATCTCAAAGGCTGGCAACGAGGTTTATTATGATTTGAATGCAATAATTCAGCTTTTGTCATCTGCATACGTGGACACAATCGGTCCACAAATAAATATTGTTACTACAGATATAGAGCATACTCACACTATCAAGATAAGTACTGATATGACAGATTCAGATGATTATTTAATGTCCGCTCAGTACCTGAGAATGTTTGTTAGCAAAGAGTCATTAAAGACTAAAGATGACAAAGATACAGATTTGCATATTGGATACTCATGCCTGGGAACTGACAAAGTTGCTACAAAGATTGCAGCTGATAAACGAAATACTACATATTTCGTTAAACTTAATACATTGAGTTCTGCTTCAAATCAGCTTACTAAGTCATTTTCAGTAAATTATAATGGCACAAGTATAACTGGAACAATTATTCTTGATTTGCAGTATGTAGTTCCTGATGTTTCTGACTTTTCGAGTTGGCTTCAGTCACAGGTTTTGACAACTGATACTTTCACTTACCAGGAAGCTGCGCAAATTTTAATGACACCACCGGATAAGCTGCACACACTGAAAGGTTTTACAAATTTAGCTAACTCATTGTCTGATGCAGACACTAGTGCTCTTAATTCATGGTATTACTCGAATTATGGAATGGCCAATGCTCTTTGCAATTTCATGTATGAAACGTCTGGGTATGTCTATGTGCCATCTGGATATGTATGCCCTTCTGTGACATTACTAGTTGATAATGTTAAGGGAAAGATCGGATCTAAAACTTTTTCTGCCTGGTGTAAATCTTCAAATAAGAAATCTGCAACTACTGTACGTGATGCAGTCTTTGAGCAGGTCTTTAAGGGGTTTTCACTTGGCGATAATTACAAGAAATACAATGGCGGGTCAGATGCTAAGTTTTGGCACAATTACTATCAATATGATTCTACGGTTCCAGATTACACACAATTAGGCTTTAAATCACCATCTAAAGAAGTTACTAACACAATCCAGATTGCTAGAGTTTTTGATGTGTATGAGCAACCAACTGGGTTAAGTTCTTCTTTTGGACTTAAGCTAAACAAATTTTACAAGGTCTCTACGAATCAGAGTTTTAAAACTTATGGTCGAAAGTATGCAGTATCTGCAACTGGTGCTGTTTTTCAAAAGATTGATACTCTTGGATCAATCAAGCAGCCGTTGTTTAGTTATACAGTAAATCATAATGCCAAAACCGGTCTGGATTCTACATTACATTCTCTAAAGCTTAATAGCCGATCTGCAACTCAATTGCTACCTAATCGTGGACAAATTGTTAAATATAATAAATCCTATTTGAGGTATGACAGCACGTGCACAAGTGCAAAAAGCAGGTATTACACTTTTTATGAGTCTATGCCATACAAGAATGGAAAAATGACGGATAGTTGCGTTCAGTTACGACTATCACGTAATCCATCTAAGATGCAGTATAGTATGAAGTACTTTAGAAATGGGACAAATAGTAAATCATTAGAGCCATTAGACTCAAACTCATTTGCTGAATTCACGTATAAAGTATCTTATGCTTCCACATTTGGTCAGTATGGCACTTGTCCTTCCAATTCATCAATACGTTCTATGCTTCGTAGTAAGAATTCCAACATTTTCCTTGATCCATCCATGATTGCTAGTAAGACTTTGCTGATGCAGTCATTGTTTGGAAAGAAATCAGTTTACATTTACACTGACAAGGGTACAACAAATAGTTTAGCATCTGCAGGTAAAATCTATTACTGGAATGGAAGTACACTAAAGAAAATTTCTTCATCTTCAGCCGTAACAGATTTATTTACAAAGAATACAACTATTTATGCAATTCCGTTGTATTACACTCCATGCGATTCTTTCTTCTTTAAATTGAATTCTGCAAAGGAAATTTGTCTAGGAACTAATCCTGTAAACAAAGCCTTGAATTATTTGCAGTTCGATTTGACAAGCATTAATAATCAAATGATTGATGCTTATCTGCAAGAGCAGCAAGGTGTGCAGCATATTACGGATCTCGAAAACGGAGCAGAAGTAATGATCGGAGATACTGTCTGGACCAAAGATGGTAAATGGTGGCAATCGTCACCAATAAGTGACTCTAAGAGCATAAAAGCTGCAATTTCTAAGCACAAAAATATGCAATGGTATTCCCAAAAGACTTTCTCAGGATTATACATAACTGTATCTGGAAAACAGTATCCTGTTGCCAATTATGTTGAAGATACAACAATGGGAAAACTTGTAGGAAGTAAAAAGCAGTTGCAAAAAGGTGTTGTTTTTGTAGATGGAAACACTGTAAAGGTCAAAAAAGGCACGAAAGTAAGTAATGCTAACTCTAAAACCAAGGCACAATATTTAAGTGTGCGTTGCAAATTTAGTAAGGATTTACTTGTGAGACCTATTGATTCAAGTGGATTGAAATTTACATATTTAGGGCATTCCAGCACTGGTTTAACTCCATCAGCTGATTATCCGTTCTTTGATGAGCAGGCTTCTTGGAATAAAGAGAAGACAGATCTTTATACGATAGCTACATCTAGTTTTAAACCTTCGTCAGCTTTTAATGAAGCAAAAAAGAACTTTATATCAGAGTATCACGAGCTTCTTGCAGAAGATTCATGGAATCTGATCTGGGTAATCATCATTATGCTAGCTTCTTATCTTATGATAATGAGTTGGTTCTCTTACGGCGTAATAACATTAGGTGTTGGCCGTTCAGGCTTTGAAGCTTTATTGATGCGTGATAGGACTGGAAATAAGAAGGGAATCGATTTTATAAAGATTGCAACATTTGGTCTTTATAGCATAGAGCGTGAGGTTTCTTTAGCACGCATGATTATTGTATCTATTGGTTGCTGTGTCGTTATCTTGACGATACTCGTTGTAATTTTTTAAAGGAGGGGTTATTGTGAAAATTCAAAGAAAGCATGTACCTTTATTTCTTTGCGGGATTTTGTTATTAATCCCGCAAAATGTTTATGCGTCCACAAAATCGACTGGACGTTTAACTGATCTGTTTCAAACACAAGCTTTTTCCGGAAGTATGGAAACAATTAGCAAAATGAACTGGGTAGGATGGCTACTCAGCGGAATTATCAGTGTTTTTTGCTTAGTTGGTTTGTTTCTTACAATCTTTCGGATAATGACATCATTGATGTATCTTTCTGGTCGTAATGTTTTTGATAAGATACATGAAATCAAAACATCTAACCAGGGAGAGTGGTTTGGCTTGAAATCTCTTCTTTCATCAACCTTTCATGGTGGAGGTAATACCGGTTCAGGTGTTGATACTTTTATTTATTTCTTCCTTGGGCTTTTACCTGATGTTAAGATGTATTCTGATTTTGCTGATGGCAAAGAAATGAAAGGTGTTGGTCCAGACACCACAGTAACAGAGTATATCCTCAAAACTTCTATTCCTACAATTATGATGATTTTCTTTTTGTCAATTGGCTTTAGTGGCACGCTTTGGCAAATGTATGGAACTGTTGTTGATGCAATGTCAACAGCCGCAGAGAAGTTTGCATCAACGAATCTGGATTCCCAAGTAAATCGTTTGCTTAATGCCGATTCTTACTACAAGTTTGGCTATGGTGATGATGGTACTAAGTGGGGTAAACTCAAAGAGAATATTGCTACCGGTATTTACAATAAGGTTCTTAGCAAATCTGATGATTCTATTGATGGTGATTACTCATTAGCACTTGGTGCTACAATTGGAGATTACTTTAAGAAGGGTGCTGCATTGGATGCTACTGGCATCGCTACTAAGTGTGGTAATAAAGCTTGGGCTGATGATGATGCTGAAGCAAAGAATGTGCAGTACAGTGTACTTGTAAATTCAATTAAAGATTCAGCTGATTCTCATGATTTTGTAATCCCATTCTCTACACTGCGTAAGAATTTGAAGAGCAATGTTAGTACACAGATTGGAACCCGTACTTCTGATGCACTTTATATTCATGTTTATTTATACAGAAAAGAATCTGCTATTAAGACAAATTACTTTACTGTTAAATCTAAGGGTGATGATGCAATTCAGAATAAGGGAACTGGTACTCTTGATAATAAGAACGGAACCAACGGTGCGAAGACATCATCTTCATCTTCGTCTAAATCTACCACTTCAAATCCATTTGAATAACTGGGGTAGCTGCGTGTAATAGCGCAGCTATTCATTTACATGTTAGTTTTACTAACTCAATTTAATTTAGCAAGGAGCGATAAAATGCATAATAAGAAATTTCGTATTTTCGCTACATCATTAATGCTAGCTGTTTGCATGCAAACTGTATTTACTTCTGTTTCACCTACTACAGTTTTTGCTGCGGATTACTTGCCCGAGTCTTTAACTGATTCTTATGTGACAAAAGCCACTGATTATTTTAAAGAGATTTCTGATGATTTTAATCAGGCTTCTTCTGGGCAATCTGGTCTTTTGAGTAAGCTTGATGACATTCAACAGTATGCCATGGTAGTTTACTACCTTGAGATTTATCAAAGTGATTTGAATATTCAGGGCTGTACTGTTGATGGATCTGAGCTGCATGAAGCTGCCCAGGATTTAGCTGCAATGTGTGACAGATTTAATAAACTGTACGATAAAGATAGCTCAAGTTTTAAGAGATTGAAGCTTGATCTTTCTGATAAAGTAATTGCAAATGATAGTAATTTGAAAACTGCAATTAAAAAGATGTGTACAACTGCAATTCCAGATTATACAGCTAAGATCCTAAAAGATGTAAAGTCCAAATCTGAAGGGAAGGCGCAGGATAAGGTTTTATCATCTTATGGTGTTTTGTTAAGTAATGTTTGCTCATTACTCGATAATATGGATGATATGACAGATAATCTCACAAATATTTCACCATACAAGAGTGCATCAGATTTAGGTAATCCAATTGACTTCAATACAAAATTGGATCTTAAGTCAGCTTATGCAATGTTACGTAAGACTTATGAGAATGAACTTTCTATTGGTGAAAATGTTTTGTCAATGCAGTCTTCTTCATCTGTGATTTCTATTGATAAAAGTCTTGAGTTTGTTGCTAACATGGCAAATGTGACGGCGCAAGATGGTAACATTGTTATTCCTGATGGAGTTCAACTGTCTCAAGCATATCTTGCAATTTTGTCAGCGGGTGCTACTTATGTCCCTTTTTCCAGTTACATGGGTGAGTCATCATTTATGTCTGCTTTAAAATCCTTAGTTGAAGATGATGCTGCGGTTCAAGATTTGGTTGATTTTTATGATGATACAAAGAGCTTTAGAAAACCATTGTATCATAGAAATTTAAGTAATGAAGGTATCCCAACTGGAAAAGCTGAGTTGATAACTGTAAAAGACTTTCTTTCTGAAATAGAAAAAGGTTCAGAAGGTGCACTAGTTACAATGGCTGGTAAATTTACTTATGATACAAAGAATAATTATTGGGTTTATGCTGATACTTATTCAACAAATCAGGATGAAGATGATGTTAGCAATCCAACAGATGATGAGGATTATTCAAGCAATGCTGACGATTCCTTGTCAACTCAAGAGGTTTCTTCTGAGCAGGCAACAGAGGCTTTAGAGGAAAACAAAAATAACAATAACGGACAATCAACAAAAGTTGTACGTTCATCTAAATCAAACGCAAGCGGTTCACAAGTTACGATTGTACTGAGCTCTGATAGCTACAAAGCCACTTACGTACTTGCTCCATTAAAGGCAAAAGTTACTGTAGAAAATACTGCAAAGAAAGAAAAGGCTGTTTCAGAATCTGTTAATCTGTTGCCTAAAAATGCTGGAGGGGTCTTAGTTGATACTGATGGCTATTTTGGTACTTATATTAAGCAAGTAGAATCAGAGTTAAAGATCCATGATAGCTATAAATTATCAAATGATGTTGATGCAAAAGAATACTTGAAAACTCAAAGTATTGATAAAAAGACAAACTTAAAGGCATTGAAAAAACTTGCTTCTAGTATGAAAGTTAATGGATTTGCACAGGGAGCTTCTGTAAAACCTTTTGATTCAAAAAAGTTTAATCTTGCATCTTTATTTGCACCTGAGCTAGTAAAAGCAACTACCGTGTCAGATTCAGCTACGAATCCAAATACTAATATTTCTGATGAAGCTTCAGGAGAGCAAAAATCATCTCAAAATACTGGCAGTTCTGACGAACAACAATCTTCACAGGAATCCACTCAACAGTCTACGCAACAATCTTCACAGGAGTCTACTCAAGAATCAACTCAACAGTCTACTGAGAATCAGGTAACACTTACTCAAGAAACAAGCACATCAATTAGCACCAGTGAAGTACAGGGTATGAGCGTTAGTGGCAAAGATGTTCCAGGAATTATGGCAGACAAGACAATTACGTCTGAAGATAAAATGTCTGAACCAATTTTATTGTATGGAGCAAAGCATGCACGTTCAACAGATAACCTTACTACGATGCTTCTAAGAAATCTTATAAAAGGTACTGTTGGGTGCAAGGATAAATATCCTGATTCAAATGATTATCTGTATGTTAATGCTTATGGTGATATTTTAACAGATGATGGTATGGTAATACTTCCTGGTATTGCAAATCCAATTTTTTACAATCAGAAGTCAAAGTATAACCCATACACAGCAGCTTTTATGAATTACTATCCAACAGTTTTAGAGAACACTAATTTCTTTCAGGTTGCTACTGAGAATGATATTGGTAAGATGGTAATTTTGAATGATTCCGCTGAGCTAAAAAAAGATGGTTCAATAGATCCAAAGTCACTGATTACAAATAAAGCAACTACAATTACAACAGTCAATGATGTCAAATCTACTGCACCGGTTTCTATGCCTGAGATGGAGACCACTTTTTATTACAATAAGATTGAGAAGAAGGACCTTTTAGGGTATGATCGTTTAATCTTTGGGGATAGCTCCACATGGAGCAAGGATGGTACTAATATGTATTCGTACACACCTTTGCTAATTAAATCACAATTGTCAAGTGGTGGAATTCCAATTTTTCCTTATAATGTCGCAGATGATAGGGATTCAAAAGAAGGAGCCCAGGGAGACAATGCAGATTCTTACAGTTGTGCTCAGTTGATTGCTCAAAATATATTCCATTATTTAACGGTTGATTCTTCAGGCACATCAACAAATCTCGGGTATCTAAATGACAATTACATTGTCTATTACTTTTGTATTTCAAATTTAAATGGTACTAGCAATCCACTGGCTTATGCCAATGCCGATACATATGCTTATGATCGTTATGTTAATGATACAGAGACGCGTAAGGAAAGTACATTACTTCAGGTAAGTAAAAAGATCTTAAAAAGTCTTGGTAATGTGAATCAGGTCATTGGCATTAAAACCTCATCAGAGGATAGCATTTTAGGACCTGCTTTTGCTTTTATAAAAGAGCATTGGCTGATGTGCTTTATGCTTTTAATAGTAATTTTGTTATTTGGTTTTGCAAGGGTACGTAGAGATGCTTTTCAGTCACTTGTGTTACTGGGCGTTTGCGTTGGTTTTGCTTATGCATTTGTTTACATTATTCCAAATTATCTGCCTTTAGCTTACAATTCTATTATCAATAATGTTTCAGAGAATTTGGCTTATGAGACAATGGCTGTTAAGGCTGAGTCTAATGATATTAAAAAGACCGACGTTGTTGCAGTGAGTGATGATACAGGAAATTACAAGAATGATACGTCTTCTTTAACCTTGTACCGTGTTAGCTCTAACAAATTACAGGATTTCTATAATGGCTTAGGTATTACAGAAGCAGACGTTGTTGGCGGAAATACCTATGTAATAAATCAGGAATCAGGTCTTTATGTCGAAGGTGATAAGATTAAAATCAATACCGATGTACTATTTAAGACACTTGAAATCTCTGGTTCTTTTGATGCTGATACAAGTAATTACTTTTTGGAAGCAAATAAGACAGTTTCTAATAACGTTGATTATTACACACCATATTATGATTTTGTCAATCATTTAATTGATAAGCTGAATGACTTAACTACAGTTTATTCAATACCTCGAACAATGACAAAATATTCAGATGACGTTTTAAAGGACAATTATTTGGTGTACAGTTACACGAATTCTATGCCATTCTTAACTCCAGGTGTGTATGACGCTTATACACCAGAGGACAAGTCCATTTTAACAAAAGAGGATATTCAAACATTACTTGATAACCAGAAGGAAGTGTCTAATTTATTACTTCAGACTTTTGGAGATAAGGACAAAGCCTCTGACTGGCTTGATATTACAGATTTCTTTTATAATTTGGATCCGGAATATCAAAATACTGTATGGGCGCAGACAATGTATGATACTGGGTATTACTATTATGACTCAAAGAATAATACAGATTGGGTTCCAAATAAAGAGAAGATAAACGATTTATGTTCTTATATTAATTCTCAAACAAAGAAATTTGTGTATTCGATGAGCGAGCAGATAGGAACTTTGTCTGATGATGTTATGATCAAGATTATCACATTACGTGAACTTACCGCATTTACACAGTATGTTTCAGATGTTGGTCATTGGTTGTATCCATTCTCATTAAACTACCAGGAAATGACATTAAATGATGTTTTGTCAAGCGTACTTGTTTCAGATTACTATACTTATGTTGGCCAAAATCTTGATATCTGTTCTTACGTTTTGGTAGAGTATGGGTGGTTTCATCTGATTTTATTTGATGCATTGGTAATCTTGCTTTTTGTTATTTGTACAGTTGTACATTTCGCAGTTCCTTTAATGTATCTGTTGCTTGGTATTTTACTGGTAATAAAATTAGTAACTGATAATGATATTAAAGTTCCAATTAAGGGTTATTTGAAGTGCACACTTTTAACAATGTTGTGTTCCACATTTTTATGTGCCGGCATTGTTTTAACAAACAAGCTCCATAACTCTGTAATTTGTATTTATTTCTTGATTTTCGTATTGATTGTAATTGCAACTGTACTTGTTACAATCTTAACCTCTTTGATCACTAATATTGCTGATTTTGGTGATACGTCCTTAAAGGCAAAGGTTGATGGAATTTCAAATTCATTCAACAAGTATAGAAATTCTGCCAGATCTACGACTACAAATATTTTTACGTCAGCTGCAAATAGATTTAAACATAATAATGAACCGCATGACGACAGTTTGCATCGAATAGTGAATAAATACAACAATAATCGCTCAGTTGATGATTTTTACGATGATAGTGCTTATGATTCTTATCAAGAAGGTCCTGATTACAATAGATACGATCCAGAAGATGATCTTTCTTATTTAAAAGAACCTGAAGTGACTAGATCAGATGATAAAGATTTCAACTAACAAACGGTGTGCTTTGAATAAGAGCACACCGTTTTTATTCTAGCTAATTGCAGGGAAATTTAGTAAATTTTTTATTTAGCGTATGGAGGAAATTATAAATGATTTTTCCGCAGGATGTGCATAAATTAATTCAAAATAAAAACAGGATTGCCGGTGATAACAAAATTCAGCTGATTATAGTCTTGTTTGTGCTTGGTAATGTTTTTGGTTTCTTTGGGTTGTATTTCTTAGTATCATTCATTGCTCCTGGAGCTCCATTATCAGTTGTTATTACTATCCAGTTAATACTACTTGTGATAATTGGTGTCTTTGTATTTCGATTTGCTATCTTTGATGAGAATAGTAAGAAGCGTGAGTATCAGGGTCAGCAATCTGATTCGTTTACAAGATACATGTATATTAGAAAAGATAATATTACAAAAGCTCAGAATGATATTAAGGTTTATGAATACGCAGATGGATCCACAATGTTTGCTGTTGAATTAAGATTTGGAAGTAATGATGACACAAAGGCATCAGGTACTTCTCAATTTTATAAGGACTTTATGCAGCTTGTTGCAATGTATGGCTTTGAAACAAGAGCTATCGTGAAGTCTGAAAACTTTAGAACCTCACAAGAGTTTTTGCATTACATGGATGTTTTAAATGCTATTGAGGATGTAAATATGCGAAGGACTTTACTTCTAATGGCTGATACTATTTTTGATCTGTCTTATGAATTGAGTAATGTTGATTCTGTCTACTTTCTTGTCAGATCTGTGTACAATTATCAGAAATCAGATTTAGAGTTATTACTTCGCGGATTCACTAAGTTATTAAAGAATAGCATGACTGCATTTAGAAGCATTAAGTTTTTAGAGTTTGATGATTTACTTGAGCTATATCGTGACTTTTATGGCATTGCGGCAATTGATTTAGCTATGATGAAAGCTGTTTCATTGGCTTCTGATATTACCGAAGATTTTAGTAACGTTATTCGAATTCTCAATTTAACTGGTGATACAGGGCATGTTTATAACACGAAACATTCAGATGTTTTAGTTAGTGTTTCGGAACAGAAATTAAATTAGGAGGAACTATGGTAAAGTTAATTGTAGTCGCTGGTTCAACAAGTCAAAAACTTGCAGAGTTTTTTGCTAACAGAGGCACTTTTGAGATTGTCGCTGTTTATGGCAATCTCGTTAACAATGTTAACCAGATTCAGAATAAAGTAATAGTGTCTGATAAGCTTTTGTATTTGTACAATGACAGTGAAGAAACAAATATGAATATTAAAAGCGATATGCAGGTTCTTGGAAATTTACTTAGTAATGATAGTTTCTTTAAACCTGGCGAGATTGTATTTATGACAACTGCAAGTGCCCAGGCAAAGCTTGCTATTAAATTTTTCTCTACAATCATGGAAGATTGTAAGAAATCTGATTACAGTATCAAGACAGTGGAAGATAAGATGTCTTTCATTGCCATTTATAATTTATTAATGGGTACTACAAATTCTTCAGATTTCAAAAACTCATATACAACACTATACAAGGTTGAGCGTAATACCGTTGCTGAGGAAGAATATTCACCACAGGATGATCGAGACTTGCTTGTTGAACCATTTGGTATGGATTCCGTAAATACATACATTGGAAAGCAGAAAGCAGCAAAGAAAGCAGATGTTGGAACCATTTACACAGATGATCCAGATACTGATCTTGCACAAGAGTCTACAGTTCAATTTGATCCGTTAAAATTACATTCAATCTTGGACAAAACAAAATACATTTTTGTATCCGGAATGAAAAAATCTGGAAAGAGCGTTTGGGGATCCCAGTTAGCTGTTTCAGCAAGTAAATGCGATTTAGCAACTGGTGTCTTTGATTTTACTAATAATCAGGATGTACTTCCACTGCTTCAGGAGTCAAGCACACAAGTATCAGATGTTAGCTTGTTGCAGATTTTAAGACAACAAGAAAAAGAATATGGTATTACATATGCATCAACGTCTAATGATGATGAGATAAAAGTTTTACCAGAGTTTCTTCAGTTATTCTTTGATCAGAAGGTTGAACTTTTTGATGTTGTGTTTGTAATTTGTGAATTTGAGCAATTGCGTAATTTACGAAATTTATTTATTGGTGACGTATCCATTGTTGCCACTGCAAATGCTGTTTTAAATGATGTAAGCACTACATGTGATAAATTGCCAATTTTTGACGAGCACTCAAAATGTACTCTTATTTTAAATAATGTTGCTTCATTAAATAATGAATTTATGGATGCAATTGATGTACGAGCTATGCTTCCAAATGAACTTAGATTAGTGAAAGCTAAGACATTTACAAAATTTGATGCGAAAGGGCAGTTGTTTTCTGCATTGTTTGGTGAGGAGAAATGAAAGCAATATTAGTTTTAGATGATAACAGTAAAGAAAGAATCAAATCTAATATTTCAGTTTTGATTAGTAAAGGTATCTTTCTTGTAAATAATTTAAATGAGATTACAGATTCTATGCTGTTAGAAACAAAGACAACCTTTATCCTTGAGGGTTTATTTCAGGAAACAGATGGTGTTGCATCATTAAGATTTTACAAAGCGGCTTTGCATTTGGATTATATCTTTTTAATGCAAAAGTCTCGTTGGAATTCTGTCATTAAAACTCTTGGTAAATTGTATCAGACCGAGATTGTAAATCTCAATTATGATATTTTGTTGGCAGCAAGTTATGATGATAAATCACTTGAGACCGTATCGTCTACTGCACCTGATTATGACGCTGTTAAGCTGGCGAGAAAAATTTGTTCAGAGGATACAGAGTATGAGAGTAATGAGAAGATCTTAGCAAATACTCTACTTAGTGTTTTAGCACGCGAGAAACAAACAATTGATAGATGCGATATTGCTGAATTACAGTGTGAGCAACTGGAGTGTGAAAATGCAATTCTTCGTAAGAAGAATGATGCATACTTGCAGGAATATACAACAATGTTTTCAAAGGCAACGCAGCTAAATGCTGTCCTCAATCAGTATGAAGTTATCTTTACTAAAGATATTTATACAAAAGTTGACTTATATAGCCACAGTGAGCGTCCAGCCATTATTTATCTTAAAGAATATGAATGGTTAAATGGATTTGATCAGCTCATAACTACATTGTTTAATACTATTCGTGTGCAAAATAAACAGTCATGTAAAGTATTACGACTGTTTGACAGTAGCTCTAGTCGAAGATTATTGACATTACCAAAGTATTATAAGATCATCAAGAATCGTTACAAAATGACAGATGTTGAAACAAATGATTTTGTTTGCAAGACTGGTGATTACGTGCGAATTTTGGATGCCTTACTACTTAATCGTATGCACCTGGATGTACTGATCATTGTTGACTGTAAAGACCATAATGATACTGTGCTGTCTGGCACCCATTTAATTTTTAATGCTTGCGGTAGAAAGTCCAGTTTAGATTCTTTACGTCTAAGTGCAGAAAATACAATTACAAATGATGCTGATTCAAAATTGCACTGGGAAGAGTATGATACTTCAACTTTAGGTAAACATGAAGCATTTATTTCTTTGAGCAGCAAACCAGTAATTGGTATTATTTTACAGTCGTTGCATCAATTTGAAGGGGTGTAATATATGAAATTATCAGATTTATATTCAGAGTATATTGCGAATTGGCTAAGTGAGGGACTTTTAATAACTCGTGATAAAATTTCATTGCTTGGTATTCGTTCTTTGTTTGATAGCTATATTACAAATGGCTGGATTACAAAAACTTGGATTATTTCAGCTTTGCCTGTACATTTTGATGTGAATTTGACACAAGCTATTCGTTCTGAGATGCATGAAGCTTTCCCCGATATGAAAACTATTGTTCATATGTATAATAGTCCAGTTAATGTCAGTGTAAATAATGAGAATTTCCGTAGGCAACTTAAAATTGCCGCAAATCAGTATAATCGTTATAAAGAGGATTATAATGGCTTGTCTGAAGATGAAAAATTGACTGGTCTTAACGTACATGTTGGTGGTGGCTATCATTTACGTATTGATAGGACCACATTACTTACATACAAAGCATCTTATGATTCCTTTAGCTATGTTTTTGACAAAGTTAATCATGGATCCGGGTTCACATCAACTTATTACTTTGTGCAGGCTTCTGCCAAAACCAGAGCTGAATTACGCAAGTATCAAAAGATGCTGCTTAATGTAATTCGTAGCACGGCAGGTGAGTTTGAATCAAAACTTGATAATATTTATGTTAGAGAAGTTCATGGCACTGTTGATAATTACTTAAGTAATTTCTGCCCTGCTACTTTTAAGCAGCAACCATCTTCAAAGTTTCCTACCTTATTATTATCTGATGAAAATAAGGCTGCTTTATTGCCAACAAAGACAAAGGGTCTGATAAATGCAAATGGTGTTTTAATTGGGCTTGATTGGCAAGCAAAGCTACCATTCTTTCAGTCTTTCTTTGATAACGGAGCAGCACAGGTAGCTTTAGTTGACGGTAAAACAGGTTGCGGTAAAACGTTCTTTATGTTTTTCGTTGCCATTGAGTTAGCCGGGATTGGCGTACATGGTTCTGTCATTGATATTAAGGGTAATGAATGGTCAAAGATCATGAAGTTCATTAAAGGATCAATTGAAATTAAAATGACTGGAAAAAATGCTAGATTTGTAAATACATTACGTTTGGATAACATTCAATGTGATAAAGACAACTGTGAGGAGCTGTATGATAATGCGGTCCAGGGAACAATTGATATTTTTACTATTATTGTTAAGTTGCAAGAGAATGAAGGCAATATTGCCGATCTTGTAACAGTTCTTGAGACAGCAATAAATAAATTGTACAGTCAGCACGATGTGGTTAGGGATAATCCTGAAACATTTGCACGTACACGAGATTTCAAGTATTCCGATGTTATTGACATTGTAATAGATCTTAAAAACACAAAATCTTTTAGTGATGCTCAACGGCATATTTGTGGCTTAATACAGACACGTTCTGCACCTTTCTTTGTAAGTGAAGGAAGATATGCAGACGCAATGAAAAATGAATTAACTGTGTCAGAAATTATTGAATCACCATTCGTTATTTATAACATGAATAAAAATAATGCTGAAACACTGAGCACACTTGATGATTTAAAAATTTATATGTCGCAGTTCCTGGACGGCGAGAAACATTTCTTACGCAAACAGCAAAAATTACATACAGCAGCCTTTTATGAGGAGTTGCAAAGATGTGGAAGTCTGTCAACATTGGTACGCAGTATTAGCGCTCGTGTTACTGGATCCCGTTCTAATAACTTGTCTGTATTCCTGTTACTTAACGCAATAACGACCTTAGACTCTGATGCTTTCAGGGCTATCAAGTCTAATATAACAACAAAAATGATTGGTTACGTTGAGGAACCTGACCAGAATAAGTTAGTAGAGGAATATGGTTGTGATGATATTAAGTCATATATGGAACGCATTAGGACAAATGAGAAAGGTTATTACAATAACTGCTTTGCAGTCTCTTTCAACACCGGGTTGAAAAGAGACAAGGTTTTGCTGAAGTCAGTTGTTCCAAAGGAAATGATAGAAGCCTTCAATACCAGAGATAGTTTTGATATTTAGGAGGTGAGCTATGTCAAAATTAACTTTTAAGAATAAACGTAATTTTGCCAAGTCCGCTTTCAAAAAAGTTTTTACATTTTTCATTGGAACCGCTTTAGCCCTAGGTATTTTTTCAGCAGTTGATGGTGATGGGTATTTGTTTCTTTTGCAGCATAACACATCTGCTGGTTCTTTAATTCTGCAGGTAATGCAAACAGTTAGCAAAACACTCGGAATATCTAATAGCACTTCAAATGAATCAGTTGGTGAACAAGGCTTTAACACTTTGTTAATACAAAAAATGACTGCAGGATATGCAAAAGACTATTTAAGTATTTGTCTTGAGAATGAAAATGGTAAATTAGATGTGACAAGCAGAAAAGTTTATGCACCTATTTCTGCAATTGTTGGCATTAATGCCTCCGAAACAAAATTTTATCAAGTTGGCGATGGTGTTACGCTTCCAAAATCTGACATTCCGGTGAATGGTGTAAAGAAGGGCAGTTATGGAACTGGCAAGTATTCCTTATATACCTGGAGCAATCAGACTAGATCTAATGGAGCGACAGGTATAGGTGGTCCATTTGCGTACACTCCAAGTACTGGTTCTTGGACAGGTATTCCTACAAAATCTGTCTATAATAAAGGATCGCATACACCTGGTGGCAAAGGTGATGCTTACTTAATGCCAGATTGCGTTGCAGGTCTCAATGGATTTCTAGCAACTGGAATGAATGAAATAGATTTGTCTGCTAAAGATCTTAAATCTTCTAATTACTCTGATATGATTTCTGCATTTATTACATCATATGAGCATAATGTTGGTTCGGGGTTAAAGAAATCTTTGTATGGCATCAGTATGACTGCCAGCGATTCTAAAATCAAGCATGGATCTTCTAAAGAAACTAAAGAAAGATTAGACTTTGTTTGTGCTGACATTGCAGAGTCCATTAATGAGTTATCTGATAAGCAGTTTTCAGCTTTAGTAAAACAATTAAATAACACTGCAGCAATACCTGGAGAGATTTGCTTAATTAAGCATGGATGGAAAATTTCTGCGGAAATGAAGAGCTTTCTTTTAGACCATTCAAGTAATGCAATTGCTTGTTGGAATATTATAAATCCTAAAGATAAAATAAATAATTCATCACAATTAAATAATAAGTTGTCAGCTGTTACTACAAGTATTACAGCACTTACAGGTTATTCTTCTAGCAAGTGCGATACGCTGTATGGTACGATTGGTGGTTCATACGCCCAAGCAATTAAATCAGCACATCCTAGTTGGGTGAGTCAAAGGGAATATGGTACGACCTTTAAAGTAATGGAAGGGTCTACAGATGCTCTAGGTGAAAAAGGAACCAAAAGAATTATTGCAATTCCAGGCATTCCAATGCAGCATATTTTTGCAAGTACTGCATTTGGAGAACGTATAGCAAATAAAATGCTTATCTATGCTGGTGTAGATGCAAGTTTAGTGAATGCATCTAAAGTATCTAATACAAATTCATCAACTGCAACTATGACTGCAGGTACTGTTTCATTTGAGACAAAGTCAGATGTTATTGATGACTTGAAAGCACATGGATGTGACACAGGAAAGCTAAATGTTGGCCGCTATGCTGTACTAGTTGCCGCGAGAAAAATGCAAGGAAGTGAATATGTTTGGGGTGCAGGTCATGATGGTTGTGATAGTACAAAGCATTCCGGGTATGATTGTTCTGGGTACGTAGCACACGCTATAAGGGCTTCCGGTATAGATAAAGTAGCATCCTTTAGCTGGATTCCAAACGTTTCCGGTGGTTGGGGCGGTAATGATAATAGTCATATTGCTCGTAAGTCTTTTTCATCATTAGGGTACAGTGGACTACTTCCGGCTGATATTATTTGGCATAGTGGACATGTATTTATTTGGGTAGGATCTAAAGGTGGGCATCAATGGACACTTCAGGCTGAGGGTAGAAATGGTAATACTGATTCAGCCGGTTTACCAATGAAAATAAACGGATGGCATGGCTATGATAACAAGTCATCATATGTTACAGTTAATCGACTAAAAGGATATTATGCTCCAACAGACCATTTTTAAAATGGTCTGTTTTATTTTTGCTTTTTTCGTAAAACCGGAAAAGCAATGATTGCACATTTATAAAATACTGTGATTTTGAAAAAGCTGTTATTTCACAGCTTGGAAAGGTGGATTTTATGGAAACAAAGCAAAGAGAATTATTAAATGAGTTACGAAGCACCCTTGTTGGTAAGTTACATGTTCAGCCATACATTGTGTATGATGATGCTACTATTGAACGTTTGCTTAAGATGCAACCAAAGACTTTAGACGATTTAAAGCAGATTAAAGGATTTCCGGAGAAGGGAAAACGTTTCAAAGGATTCGGGGATCAGATAATTGCTATTTTTAACAAGACTGATTCCATTCAGGGTTTTGATGTTGATGAGTCAGCACATATAACTTCAATACCTAAAAAGATGATCCTGTAAATTGCATAAAGGAGGTTTACTTGAAGAATAAATCTTTAGCTATCTTCGGCATGACTTCAGTATTACTGACCACTTCTTTAGTATGTTCTTCCCATACAATGCAAGCTGATGCATTTGATGTTACAAAACAAGGAAACACACAAGCCCAGCTGTATCGCTACTTGCAGGAGACACGGGCTGCAGCAAACGCTCAGGGACAAGATTATATCAAAAAGAAAAGTGAGTTGCTATCAAAAAATAATCTTAGCGTAGATTCAGCTGATGCTGCAACAAAAGCTTATATTGAAAATTGTACTAGAATAGCACATGAGCGTGAAGAGGAAAATTCCAGTTCTGCACGTGATCAACTTCTTGACAATTTAAATTCCGAAAATAAAGAAGATGGGGTTAAATTTGCTTCACCAGAGGCACAGGCAGAGCAACAACAGCAGATTACAGACGCTGTAAAAGTATTGACAAAGACTTTAAATAAGACAAGCAATTATATCAAGGATACTGCTTCTTCAAAGTCAGAATCTTCTTCAACTACTGATGTGCAAACATCTTCTTATGGTCAGACAACTGAAGATCAGTATAATGCATCCAAAGACTCAAGTGATGAAAAGCAAATTTCTTTGTCCGAAGTTGCATTATGCGAAGCTACTTCTTACAACGTACCGGAAAACGTTGGTAAGTGTGATAGCACTGTTCGTACTCATATGGCTTATACTAAAGTAACCAGTCAGACTAGTGCACAGTATGCACTTCTTAACAGTGATGATGCTTATACAGATAAAAAGACAGGGTTCAGGATGTATCAGGGAAGATACTGTATTGCAGTTGGTTCTGGTTATACACAAAAGGTTGGCAGTAAGATTGATTTAGTAATGGAGGATGGGTCAATCATTCAGTGCGTGCTTGGTGATTGCAAGGCTGATAAAGATACTGATGCAGAAACGCATACTTATTGCAAATGGGATGGTAGCGTAGCAGAGTTCATAATTGATAATGAGTATTTTAATACGAATACAACACATAATCCTGTAAATACTGCATTAAATCAGTTTGGTAAGATAAAGAAAGTTGTGGTGATTGGTTAATGAACAAATTATCATTGGAGATTAATGGTACTTGGTTCGAGCAGCATGTTGCGAATTGTATTGTTCAGCAATTTCCTAATACATCAGTACTTCACAATCTTCCTCTTTACAGTAATTTTTTAACAAACTGGAAAGGGAAACCAAATACAACACAGATTGATTTGGTGGTTATTGCAGAGTTTGGCTGTTACATCATTGAAGCTAAGAAATGGGGATTAGAGATTGTTGGAAATCGAGATGATTATAAATGGTCTGGGAAATCTAATGCTAAATCATTTATTGATAATATAAATCCAGTATCCCAAAATTTAATGCATATGAGAGCATTAAGAAATCTTCTTAGAAGAAACGGTTACAAGCCACCACAATTTGAGAGTTTAGTGTGCGTACCAAATGGTACTCAGACTAAAACAGATTGTGAGGAAGTGCTTGAATTGTCACAGTTAATTTTTAAACTTAAGTACGATAGGTTACAGTTCTTAAACCATAAATCTGGCATTTCTCCAATTGATGTTCAATTTTGGGAAAGAGCTGTTTCTCAAGTAGTTAGGAAGAATATTGCAGCATTGTCCTAACAGACAATGCTGTGTTTTATTTTGGAGGTAAAAATGATTTCACAATATGAAATTCAGTACATAAAACTTTTAGAGGATATTTACAATAATGGTTATTCAGATGGTGTGAATGAACGCACTGGGTATTCTACGAAACGTATACCATGCGCTGTAATGAAGATTGATACAGAGCGTGAGTTTCCTATTCTTAAATCTAAGAAAGTTTTTCACAAGTCAGCAGAGAATGAGATCCTCTGGATCTGGCAGGCTATGTCAAATGATATCCGAGATTTACATAATCACATTTGGGATGCCTGGTCAAATGATAAGTATACAATAGGGAAGGCTTATGGTTATCAAATGGCGCAACCAGTAACAATCAATGAAGGAACATGGGATAAGCCTAACATCAGACATTATGACACTCAGACTTCATTTATTCTTGATTATCTTAAAGAATTTCCAAATGGAAGGCATGCGAAAACTACGCTTTGGAATGTTGCGGACCTGCAGCACATGAATCTTGTTCCATGTGTACATTCTACTGATTGGAATTTAGATGGCGGCCGATTGAATGTTGTTGTATCACAAAGATCCGGCGATATGCCTTTAGGTGTGCCTTTTAATACAACACAGTATGCTATGCTTCAATGTATGTTTGCAAAGCATCTTGGTGTTAAACCAGGTATCCTTTTACATGTAATTGCAGATGCACATATTTATGGCAACCAGATGGACGGTGTTAAGCATCAGATTGATAACTATGAATTACTTCGTGCAATTTTTCGTCATTCAAAAGAGGTGGTCATGGGGAGCAATATTCTTAGAGAATACATGGATACATATCAGGTGACTGGTTCTGCTGAACTTTTTTATGATAAATGTTGGAAGATCTTGAATACTGATCCGAGTTTTAGTATTCAAGATGATGTTAAGTCATTTTGGGAGATGGATTGCAATAATTCACATGTTTGCAACTACTGCAGTTTCGATAAAATTGATATGGGGGATGTTGCAGTATGAGTAACAAAATTTTTATGATCGTTGGCTGTAGCGGTGCTGGAAAAAGTACACAGGTCAATTCGTTGCTATCATCAGGTTTGGACTTAACGCGTGGCATCATCTGTACAACTAGAGCTCCACGTGGTGGTGAAGTAAATGCAATTGATTATATCTTTACTTCAGTAGATGGATTAAAACTTGATCAGGAAAAGAATGATATTTTTGAATATCGTTCATTTGATCTTGTTACTGGCCAGGCTTATTACTATTCTCGCAGATCTGATTTTGCTATGTTATCTAAATGCAATTACCTTTTAGCTGGGACCTTACAGATGGTTGTATCTTATAGAAAAGAGTTTGGCAATGCTTTAATTCCAATTTACCTTGATGTAAGCGATGACGTTGCAGCGCAGAGAGCTTTTGCACGAAATCGAGATCCAATTGCGGAGACTTCTCGCCGTCAGAAATTTGTAAATGCAGATTATTCTGTAGAAGCTGCCATGGCAGCTGATATTCCTGAAATCAATATTATTGATGGGAACAAACATAAGCACTGTGTTTACTTACAACTTTATAAGATGATCGCCAAGTATACTAATGCAGATATTATTTAAAATATCCGCATTAGTAACCTAGCATTAGAAAGGATTATTATGACTAAAAAGGAGTTAATCAGATTGCTTCATACTGCTGAATCTCCTTATGACGTTTGTGCATATCATAAGGGGCTCGCAGATGTAATGCCAAGCATTTCGAAAATGTTTTGTTTTGACCAGAGAAGCAAATACCATGGCTATGACTTATTTACTCATTGTTGTGCAACAGTAGCATTGTTACCAAAGGATCTTAAATCTGACATGGTGTACCTTGCTGCGTTAATTCATGATATTGGTAAGGTTGAAGCTCAGATACTTCTTGATAATGGCATAGCTTCTTATAAGGGACATCAAGAGCATAGTTATGCAGAAACGATTTCTAGCATCATTCCTGAATTAAGCACCGCCGGCATTAACCTAAGTTCAGATGAGCAGGATCAGCTATTGTTTTTTGTACGTCACCATGATGACGATTTCAAATCAATGCAGTATAACTTAAAACCTTACAGAAATTTGCCAAAGTTTTGGCTTCTGGCTTGGTGCAATTTAGAGATTGCAGATGCCATGGCTCATACAATGTATTTCAAGACACAGGAGCGTATTCGTACATGTAATGTTATGCTAAATCTTGTGCTTAAGAATAAATATTGATATGGAAGCAGAGTGCAACAGCTCTGCTTCTTTTTATTGAAAGGAGCTACTAATGGGTACTACAGATGATTTTTGTTATGCCTGCGGTAATTTGGGATTTCCAGATAAAAAATGTCCGCTTTGCGGAAGGGAACCGACAAGAAAATCAATGAATTTTGAATTTCAGGATAATACCGACTTTGTTAAAAAGATTGATTATTTTGGTGTTCCTGATATGTACAGAGGTATTATCTGGGATGGCGAAATTTTAAGGCACGATAAGCCAGAATTAGAAAATGATTTTGTTTTTGATCGGTTTGTGAAGCAGCTTGAAAAAATAAATGCTGTATTTGACAGTGGTTTACTTACAAGTAAAAGTGCAATTATTATTGCACCAGCTGGTTTTTCTAAAATGACTTTTGCATATAGCTGTATGCAAAGAGCTTTAGCAAAAGGGTTCACAGTAGCACCATTATTGGACACAGTAGAATTGAAGAGATTAATTTTTCTGGCGGCTGAGAATCCAAAATATAAATTGTATCGTAAGATAGAGTATGATGAATATATTACAAGTGATGTGTGCTTTGTTACAGTAACAAAAAGTCAGCAAAAGGCTTGGGCTTATGAGACAATTCAAGAAATACTTGATTTACGTGCTCGTAAAGGCTTAGGTACTTTCATCATTACACGCTACGATTTAGATGAGATTTCACAACAAGACAAATCAAATAGTTTTGATGCACTTGCATCAATAGATGCACATGATGATTTCAAATATCCTGCAATTGTCAGGTATAAAAAGAAATTTTAATATGAAAGGATAAATCATGAGGGTAGCTAAAGTTATTTCTGCAGATAGTACACCGTTAAAAATCGATGGAGTGTTAAAGAAAGGTGGCAGGCAGCTTCAGATTTCTAATTATGACACTGTACATGATGCAAGTGGCGAGCTTGTCGGGTACACAACGCTACGAAAGGTGACTGAGTTAAATGTAGATCGACTTCGAATTGGTGACAGTTATTTTGATTTGCATGATATGATGAATGTAAATTATGACTCCATTAAATTTTGTATATGTGTGAATGATTATGAGAATCAGTGGGTTTGCGTATTACCTAAATTTACTCAGATTAGTGATAGCACACCTACTATTACTGATTTCAAGCTTAGCGTGACAAAATCACATATTTCGTATAAACATGTATTAGTACCAATAATTATTGGTTGCAGTATTTTTGTTGTAAGTTATTCAGTACTCTCTCATAAACAGGAAGTTAAACAGGTTGCCAAGACTATCACCGAGCCTAAAACAAATACAGTTACTCAACCAGGTACTGAAAAAACGTATGTTTATGGAGCTAAGGTTGACTCAGATACTCAAACAGCAGAAGCAGCTTATGAGAAAGAAATTCAGCATGACAAGAAATACTATGCTAATGATAATGAGGCAATAGCATCTATTCAGTCAGATAAAAGTGCTGTTAAAGTTACACCAAAAGTATCAGATACAGAGTCTACGGAACAGTCAAGTGATTCAAAAGATGATAGGGGTACCTTTTACTCAACAGAGGACACAATTCTAACACCCTTAGCATCTACGTCTTTTGACACTGATAATCCAACAGATTGGAATGTATCAGAATATTCACCTGTTATCTCAAACATCACAATTAGTAAGAAGAACACAGGAATTACATTAATGAACCCAACATCCAATAAGTGTAAGGTCTCATTACTTGCTAAGTCAGATAAAGAAATAGTTTCATGCGGCATTGATTCAGGCAATTCAGCGACTTTAGAACTCATATCTTACTTCGACAAAACCACTAAAGTAACCATTAAATATGAATTCTTTGATTCTGAAGACAAATTGTGCAATACACTGAGTTCTAAGATCACGGTATACGTATTATGAATGGTGAACTATTTTACATCATTGCTGTAAGAGACGATGCTGTTTTAGTAAGTTCTACAAAAGAATCTACTAAAGCAGTTACATTACAGAAATCAGAAATGTACAGGATTACCGACACAACTTTTATTGGTGGTGCCATTAAAGATGGGTTCTATCCATGTTTGTATTCTAAAAGCTTAAATCGGTTTTATTCTAATCTTTATAAAGTCTCATCTAAGATTTTGTATCAGCTGCATCCGGATGGACAGTATACTGAAATTCATTCAAGATTGAATTTGCCAGTATGTGATGTTTTTGCTTTAAGTGATCGCTTTATTATTGTTGGTGATGATAATGCTTTTGTGACAAGTTTAAATTGTACAAAAGATAATTTCACCGGCTTAGTATTTGATCATATTGTATGGGATCATAAATTGTTTTTGCAGGCACAGACGTTTAAATTGTATGGAGATGGTCTGTACTTTGTATACAATATTGTATGCATACTTAAGAGTGATTTGTCATTATTCAAGGTGTATGAGACAAATCTCTCTGAAGTCAGGACTTTAGAGAGAAAATATGATTTACATCCTCAGTCAGATACTTCATGCATTTCAGCTACAGATTTTATAAAAATACATGATTCTTTACAACTTTACAATTTAAATAAGCAAGCGGATGGTGTTTATCTTGATGACGTAAAAATTTATTCGTAGGAGGTTACTATGACAGAAAATTACCAGATGACTGCAAAGGAATTGCAGCATAAACGTGACAGATTATCTGTTGCACAACAGGATCTTGATAAAACTCTTGCAGACATGAAAGCTGCACGGGATCAGGGTGATTTAAGCGAAAACTCTGAGTATGATGCTGCACTGGATCATTATCGAGATTTACATAATGAGATTGTGCAGTTATCAAATGAGATTGAGAATTGTGAAATTGTTCATGATGATAAGTCCCCAATTATACGAATTGGCAGCACCATTAAAGTTGTTCAGTTGAATGAAGCAAATGAAATAATTGGCTCAGAAAAACTTTTAACTGTTGCACAGCATGGTGACACAATAATAAGGAAGACTCTCGGTATAACATCACCATTAGGCAAAGTTATACTCGGAAAAAGTTCAGGTATTTTTGAAATTGTTTGTAATGGCAAACGGAAATTTAAGGTGGAGAAAGTGCTAGATGTTTAAAACAGGTCATCATGAACTTAAATTATCTGAAAGTATACAAATGATAAAATCAATTGTATTTGTTACGGTATGTGCACTTGCTTTGTTAATCACAGTGTCAACAGCAAATATGAATAAGCAAAAAGCACAGATTGGTGAACAGGCAGTCAAGCTAATGTATCAGTTTGTTGACTTGCAGCAGCTACAATTGAATATGATAGACCTCAAATCAATCACAACTGAGCCTGTTTTTAATCAGTTAACCATTGATAATGAGGACAGAACTTTGTATACATACATGAAATTTAAAGGTATTACTACATCAGTGGATATTAAGAAGGCAACTTCTACCTATGTAATTTACAGTATTGTTAATGACAATGTTGATGAGACACGTAGGTTTATATTTATGTTTGATTGTAACCGTTCCGGTAAAATTTCTTATGTGCGGGAGGCTGAGATTCATGATTTTAGTACATTTAGTGATTAAAATCATTTGTGTAATTCTGTTTTGCTTGATAAGTATCTTTACCTGCTTGTTCGGCGTAAATGGATCTGATATAAAAGTGTCTTACTTCATTACCGCATGCTTTTTATTGGGGGTGATAGTATCTCTTTAAAATTTTCAGAAAATGATTTTAATTTTAAAATGAGTAATCAGACTGATTTTATTCGGTCTATTACAGTAGGTTTGATATTTATACCTTATCATTTTATTTGTGATTTAGCGCGGAAGTCAGTTTTCCTTCGCAGGGAGAAAATTGAAGCATGGTTACTTGGATCAGTTTGCTTTTCTGGTGCAATTTCTATATTAACATTGTTATACTATCTTTTCATTGGAAAAATTTATATTTTTGAAGGTAAGTTCCCGCTGGCAGTTCCAGTTATTTCAACAGCTATACTATTTCTCATTTATGCTTTATTTAAAGAGTCCACATTTAAACTTTATGATGATTTACAGGATTTTGTTTGCCTTGACAGTATTCTAGCTGACGCAATAAATGAAGCTGATGCTATAGATGTGACAGCAGATATTTCAGATGTTGAAGGAATGCAGAAGATTACAGATGATGATGCGAAAGTGCCTGATGCAAACATTTTAAATTATACATCAGATACTAATTCTGATTCTGCATCAGCTGCTGTTTCAATAAATCCAACATCTTCAGATACACAACAAGAATCTTCAATTGAAAACCAGGCAATTGCTTCATTACAAGCTGCAATGCAACAATCGAATACTGATGTTATCAAAGATGCATCAACATTGCAATCAAATGCTGCATCTGCTATAGTTGATACTTTGTCGAAGTCTGCTAAACAATCTCTATACAAGAATAAAATGCTTGCGGCTCTACGAAATAAATTAGAAGCTGTACGATCTGAAAACAATCTATCTAAAGATGAATTGAATAAGGTTTGTAACGAACAACAATTTATAAAAGATACTGATTTTACGACAATATCATTAAATATTGACATTGACGAGCTGCTATTTGGAGAATAAAATCTCCAAATAGCTTTTAATGCGTTATTGGTAGTAAGAACTTGAAAACCGATGGAAATGCTTTTTTCATCTATAAAAGTAAAATACTAGGAGGTTATTAGATATGGTAAAAGAACATATTATTGGTTCTACAGTTGTAAAAATAAACAAGAAAGTGCTTGTTGAATTTTTTAACAAGCTTATTTCGGATTATCGTAATCTGAAAGATTTGGATGCAGCTTTAAAGGATTATGATGCAGGTAATATTGATGAGGATGAGCTGCTTGATGATTTTGATAATATTCATTTCATTTCGCCTGCAGATTGCGCTAAGTTTGGTAATTTGCGCATTTGTTCTTTCGATTCTATCAATATTTATCTCAGCAGGGTAGCATCAATCTTTTGCGCATTAGATGAGAAGGTACATGCTATTGCAACGTCTTATTGTGCACCTGATAAGAAAGAAACAGAAGTCCTTTTAGATCTGTTGTACAAAACTATTGCAGGATTTTGTTTTGTTTTCGGTAACGAATTTCATTGCTTTGACACTGTAATTTCTGAGGATTCAGATGACCAGTATTATGATGAGATTGTCTTTCATCATTTTTCAAAGTATGCAATTGATGATACAAAGCGTGGACAATTATGCATGAATTTTGCTAAGGGCATTGCAAAGGATGCAGAAGAGTTTAAGATCAAACTTGATGTATTTGATGCTGCTCCTGAGAAAGAGGAGCCATTTATGAACTTGGTCGGTCCTGATGTTTGTATTATTGATGAGACTGCACTCACTATGGAGATGGTTGATGCTGTTCTCGATGGAAAGATGACAGTTGACGAGTTACTGAGCCAGTGTAGCTATGCTGATACGGAAGATGAGGATACTACTACTACAGTAACTCCAGGCATGATTGAGGTATAAAGTATGGATAAATTATCCGAGAAGCTTGAAGAAATCATTTTAAAAGCTGAAGAACTGTTGTGGCTTAATACACAAAATGAGCTTGGTTTGGTTTATTCGCAGGCAGATCTACAGCCTGTTCTTTCTCAGGTTCGCAATCAATATTTAGCTTTACCAGCTGTAGCAAAGTCTACTATGGCTGGTAAAGCTTCTAGCATTTTGGATCCATTGTATAAAATCTCTGCTGTTTCACAGTTCAAAGATGTTAAAAGATTAAATTATCATGATTATGCAAATATGGATTCTGTACGTGATGTTTTGCTGCTATTTACAGTTGAAGCTTCTATTAACAAGACAGCGATCAATTCTTGCAATATTATCGCAGCCGTTTTAAGTAATATTGATGAAACAAGACCAAAGTATAAATTTTCATTGTCATACAAGTATCTGAGGATGTTTCTTCTTTTTACAATGATTGGTGATTTTGTTTCTTCTTCATGCTTGGCTTATTTCATTTTAACACAGTTAGGAGATTAGTATGACAGTCGAAGAGATTCTTAATGATAAACTTATGCAATTAAAAGATTCTAATGGTATGACTGATGCTACATTTAGCAAGAGTGATATTGACGTTTTAATGGATATCAATAATTTACGTGTTTTTAAATTAAAGAATCCTATGCCAGAAGATTTTAAATTTGCTGACAGTAAAGTAGAAAGTATACAGTTTGTTTTAGATGGTAGTGATCAGTTGTACCGTATTCTTGAGTATTGTGTTATTACTCAACCTGTTCTGCAGATCCCAGTTCACAATGTTTATAAAAATTGGAGGTTTATAAATGGGAAATACAGAAAATGGGGAAAATAAACTAATTGAAAGTCAGCTTCTTTCAATGAACAGTTTTCAAGCTATTCAGTATGTTTTAAATGATATTGAACTTCATGATATTCAATGTATTGATATTATGAAAATGTTGTATATGAAGCGGTGCATGCTTTTGTATGATACCGGATTAGGAAAGACTTTACTTACAGCAGCCTTTATCAAGCTTCTGTGTAATGAAGATCCGACGCGAAAATTTATAATGTTTGTTAAGAAAGATCAGCTTATTCAAACACCTAAAAAATTGCAGGATGCATGCGGTAAATCTGTTTTGGCGTCCTCTGCAGAAGCTAAAAGTTTGAATGAGCTGATCAATGTTGACAGAATTGACACTGCAACAGTATTGATGTTAACACATACATGCTTACAAAATGAAACTATAATGTCAGAATTATTCCAATACAAGGATAAATTTTGTGGTCTAATTATAGACGAAGCACATGAGCTGAACAACTTTAACAGAACAAATTCTGGCGGTATGCTAGAAGCAATTTGTAATTCTTTTGAGTATTGCATTGCTTTAACGGCAACACCAATTACAACAAATGCCCTACAGCTTGCCAAGCTGGCACACATGGTGGATTCTAAAAGATATCCTGATTACAATAAGTTAAAACGTAAGTTACTTAATGGTGATTTCGATATTACTTTAGATCCACTATTTTTTATTAGTAGAGATGGTTCTGATTTTGATAGTGTACGTGATTATCATGGAATAATTGAGTGGGTACCGGCAATGCCTCTTCAAACTAGATTTTGTGGTGGTGCAGAGTTAATGCAGCTTTGCAAAGGTGAAGGCGCTACAAACCAAGTAAATGCCTTAGTTAAACTTATAAAAGAGCGTAAAGATAAAAGAGGTCTTGTGTATATCAATCAGCATGCAATACGTTCATGGGTTTTACCGTTTTTGGATTCAGCCGGTATAAAGTATGATTGCATCAACGGTCATACAAAGCAGGCTGATCGTGAACGAATAATGGACGAATTCAATATACAAAAATCCTTAGATGTTGTTGTGACTTCAGTTACCACAGCTATCGATTTGGATTGCGATTATGTTATCTTTTATGAATTTACTCCATTGCTCAAGCAGATGATTGGTAGAGCGCATCGTGGTCTCGGAGATAAACATTTAGATATTATTTTCATGCTTACAGAGGATTCATGCGAAGTTGATTATTTCGTTGATAATATTGTGTCAAAAAGTTTGTTGGCGCAGACGATACTTCATAAGAGCTACAGTGAAGTTGAAGATGCTTACAATAGGATACAGGAGCACGAGAATGGTATTGCTGAAAAAGTTTATGTATAGGTAGGTTATTATGATAGATATTGATTTAGGAAATGATGAAAATTTACAAGAAGCTGTAAATCCTTTTATAAGTAGTCTACTTCCACATGAGAATTACAATGCAATGTACTTTACGCAAAATTTGACACTATTGCTAAGATACATTGAGATAGATGAATTTAAATTAGAGTATCGTCTTCTTGTAAAAGCTTTAGTGAGTCTTAACAGGCTGAAAATGTCGTTAGATTCTTTTGTTCCACAGTTAACCCAGAAATCCTTTGAGGATATTTTGAGTACGAGTATCTGTGATGCTATTATGGATGAAACGCTTGGTGTAAAGGAATGGTTGCAGTTTGAGGGTGACAATACAAATCTTTCGATTGACTCAGTAAGAGAAGAAGCACAGCAGAAGTTATGTATGCGTGCAGTTGATTTGTATACAACATGTTTCGATCTTGCGGAACCATCAGATACTGTCGTTAATAAAGAGCCAGCTCTAAAGGCTGCTTTTGTCGAGCATGTTAGTATTAACAGTATAAATATACAGCATGCTATTATGCGTAACACAATTCGTATTGGTAGAAAAAGGTATCATGGTTACGAAGACTGGTTGAAGTATACCGGTAACGTTGTATCTGAAGTGCGACATCGTTTAACCTTAGCGGAAGATGAAGATGCAGCTATTGATTCAGTTGAAGGATCTTTAGCTTTACTTTCAGATCTGAAAAATTCATTCATTCCAATAGCTGACTGGGGTATTCCACCTTTAGATAATTACACGCCAATTCTTCGACATAGACTCGTTGTTGTTGTCGGTCAGGAAAATATCGGTAAAACAAAATTTGTGATTGATAAAGCTGTCAATGTAATGAAGGCTGGTGGAAGAGTTGTTTACATGTGTGGAGAGACAACCAAGGCTAAAATCTATGCTGACATAATTGTAAATTATGTTTACAAAACATATGAGATGGCTGCAGGCTACCCAATGATTATACGACCAGAACATATCATTAGTGATGACATTGATGAGAATGTTAAAAAGGCTATTCGTATGACAATTGATACTATTTCACATGATGGGTTATTGGTATTGAAAGATTCCTTTGATTATTCAACTTGTTATGATGAGCTTGTAAGTGAGTATGAGAAACAACCATTCGATATGGTTGTAATTGATCACAGTTGCGCTTTATCAGGTAGCGTTGGGGATGGTTCAGTTAAATCTAATATTGATAGATTGGCATCTGATACTCGAGAGTTTCGTAAGAAGTATCCCGTCTGCGTACTGGTAACTTCGCATCCATCACAGTTAGCAAAAGAGGATTTAGTAAGAGATCGGTCAAGCACCGGATCACCAACAAAGGGATCTCAGAATTTATCAACTGATGCTGATGAAGTATTCTTTTTACGTGACAATGAAACACTTAGAAAGCAAGGTTTAATAAAACTTGAGAATACAAAAAGACGTAATGCTAATTGTGCAAGTGATATTATCTTGCGTAAAGCTTATCATGTAAATGCAGTTATTTACGATCCTGAATTGCAAGCTGATTCTGAAAAAGAGAATCTGGAAAGGAAGGAGGCTTTACGAAGCTTGACAGAGAATCTGGAGCAGTTAAATGATACTTCCGATGCAGATTTTATTTAAATCAAATTATACTAAGGAGGAATTAGTGTGAAATCGGTTAAAAATTTCTTTAAGCTATTTCTTGAGACGTTTGCTTGGATTATGGTACTCGCGGTAATTTCACTTTTCATAATTAGAGTTATTGAAAAATTTGTTGTGCTTGACGATACTTGGCAAATATGCATTATATGCGCAGTTAGTGCAGGTATGGATGGCATACCTAAATTTCACAATCTCTTTTTTGGTAAAGGTACTACCATTATATCATCAAACACAGATATTACAACAGATGATTCTAAATAGAAAGGAGGGCAGCCTTATGGCTGCTATTTTATTATGAGTAAAGTTTCAATGCTGACAGTAATTCCACATAATAAAGCTGTTGAATTACTGCAAAACCGCAGTCTGCATGAGTTTAATACTATGCCACAGATTGATCAAAGAGTGCGAAAGGTTATTCGTGAGTTTATGAGCGAAAATGTTGGTTACTCTGAATTACCAATCGCTTGTTTCGGGAAATCGGATGCTAAGCATAATGTTGCTGCTGAAGATATTATGCATGTGCTTCCGGTCAACGTAAAAAATGATATCATCTTTCAGCTTGACATGCCTTCTGACATGGTTGTGTCTGTAGATTTTAATAAGCTTATGCAGGCATCAACTGATGTTAAAAATGCCGTTGATGATGATGATGCCCAATTTGTCCTTGACGAGTTCAAAGATGAGCTTCAGCTTGGTAGTAATCCAAGTACCACCAGTGTAATCTTTATTCCATTTCTTGATTTGGATCGGTGCCGATTCTATGCTAAATTCAATAACGATTTTGGTGCAGAAGATATTGACTTCCCGACCATTGAGAAGATGGATGTACGTAAGATTACAGCATTCTTATAATAACTAAACTACAGTAAGGAGTAAATGCAATGAAGACAGAAGAATTTAGAGAGTTATGTACAGAAGAAGGTTTTGATGCTGATCAGGTTCGTGAGTTTGAACTGGCTATTAGCCATGGTTTAAATATTAAGCTGCTTGTGAATTTAGCTTGTGATGCTAAATGCATGCATGAGATTATCCTTGGTATGCTGCACCATGTTGATGTTACTTTATATGCCAATAAAATGTTTGACTGGGAATCCATGCGATACATTCGTCTTGGTATGGAAGCCAAATTTGACATGGTACCTTATGCAAATGGTGAGTATGATGCACAGCAGCTTGAGTGTATCTATAACAGCTATTTACACAATTTAAATATTAGCCTGATCGCAAATTCAGATTATGATACGGAGAAAATGTATCAGTGTTATGTTGCACTGAAAAATTATCCAAAGGCTTTTAAGTCATGGAGTGCAAAAGATTTTGACAGCTTCAACGCTCTGCAGTTGTATCAGCTTACGGAAGTGGCCCGTCTTAATCTTCCATTAGACCCTGTGGCTAATACGGAATACAATGATATGCAGATGCAGCAGATTTGTCTTGGTTTGCATTCAGGTGTTTGCATTGATGAGTACAATAATGCTTCCCTGTCTGCAAATCAGATGAATCAGATTAGAATTGGTCTGGAGCATGGAGTTGATGTTAAGGTTTACTCTGATATCAAGTTTGATGCTTTCCAGATGAAGCAGCTTCGCCTTGGTCTTGAACAGAATCTTGACGTTTCAATGTACTGTGATAAAGAATTTTCTGGCAAGGTTATGTCCCTTATTCGTTTCGGTATGCTTGAGGGTATTGAGGTTAGTGAATATGCAACTCCAGGTATTTCAGAAGAAGCTGCAACAAAGATTTATAACCGTCTAATGGATCTGCAGACATCAATCGCTGGTGACAATTCTGGTGATTATGAGATTGGTGAAGCTTACCTCGACCTTTTAGGCTGGGGCTCTAATGGATCAGATAGAGAACTGAGCGATAAGCTTGCTTCTGGTGATCATGTTATTGGTATTGCTAATCCAAGCTTCGTTGAGTCACCAAGTAAAACAGAAGAGGGCGTGGATGTTTCTGCTAATGATGAAAAAGTAGATGAGCATTCAGATGATTCTGAATCCACAGATAACTCAGAAGATTCAGATGAAGACAAAGAGCCAGTTGAAACTGAGATTCCGGTTGATTTTTCAGGATCTGCACAGGTACGCGAAACTTCTACTGTTGAATTAGACCTCGGTGGGTTGCAGGATAAAATTCACACAGGAAAAACTAAAAAATCTGGAAATTCGGCACCTTCTAAGGTGAACATTTAATGAAAAGATTAACAACAGTTTGTTTGATATTTGTTCTTTCTTTTGCTTTTATTGGATGCGGGAAATCTTACAGTGATTTTCCAAATCAAATTCTTTCTTATTATGATTCATTAGGTTACGAAATTCCTGATTATAGTCAGGAAACTTTACTTGATTACAAAGTTCAGGAGGCCTTGGTGAAAAGTGCTGATGAGAATAGCTTCTTACGCTTAGACTGTTGTAAGTCAGAGAAAGATGCAAAAGATATTTATAAGCGTTTAAAAAAGAACAAAAATAAGAATTTAAAAATTAAGGAATCTACAAGAAATGGTAGGAAGTATTTAAACATTAAAGATGTTGATTCTTCCTATTTGATTTACCGATTTGGTAATAATATTGTAGTATTTTGGAATTACAAAGATAATGAATCAAAAGCAACGTTTTTAGATTGTATTGATTCATTACAATAAGTGCGGGGCAGGAGCGTATAAAAGCACTCCTGCTTTTTAAAAGGAGATCATTATGCATAAATTTAATGGTGTTTTGGTTGCCAATGAGATAAAAAATTTACAATGGCATCGAATTGAAGGTAAACCTGAGATAGCATATACTTTTAGCGATTCATCAGAGGATTACTGTATTTTGGCGAACAATATAGATGAAATGCTTATAACTTCTGACGATGAGATTGTGCCAAGTTTATTTGCTTTGGATTTTTGGATCAAGGGAAGCACAGAAGGTTGCCAGTTAACTGTAGATGATTTACAGCAATGCTATGACGATGATGTGTATGCTGCTTATTCTCTGTACAATTTTGATTCTGCATGTTTTCTTGTGAAACATGATTCGTCAGTATGCATACCTGTTCCGGAAAGTTATCAAGAGGAACTTCGGAAGTTTTTCTTTGGTGATCCTAATTATACAAAGCCAACGTTATCCGAAAGATTTGAAAGTTCTGGACTTGTTCAATTAAATGGCGAATTCACTTTTGTTAATTATTCGTCAGATCGTGCAGAGTTAATATTTCGAAATTCTGATTTTCATTTTACTGATGCTAAACCAATTTTTGTTTCACAAAATTGCACGTCTGAAGTACGTTCTCTTTATTATGATGAAGACCAGGAAATAAAGAATGATATTATAGAATATCATTACAATCCAACTGGGATTTTGTGCATGGATTTAATTTATCGTTATTTGTATGTTTTGTATGACGGCCCAAATGGTCCTGCTGTTTCATTTGTAAATTACAAATTTGGGACCTTTTACTTTAAGGGGTATTTCTTTATTGTGCAAAATAATGTAGCAATTAAGATTCCATGTCCTGAATCTGATTTTTCTGAAGATGACCATTACAGATACATACGGTTTTCTGATTTTACTCTTGAGTGTGCATTAAGAAATGTGAATGCAGCTTATTTCCATGTTGTTGGTTTTATGCGCACTAACGAGCGTGGAGAGAAAATAAGATGGGGCGGCGAAGCTTGGTCACTGTCTGATTTGCAGAAAGCTGGAATGGATCATGATCTTACAGATCATTCACTTGCAGATGATTCACAAATGAACAATTCCGTTACAACGGAAAGGTACACTATGGATTCATCATCTGATACAGCTACTGAGGATCTCCAGCCAGTGAAAACTCCGATAAGTGAATCGCCAGATTCACACATGCAAGATAATGATGATTCTGAAAATTTAAATGATGAACTTTCAGATTTGGACGATGCGGAGTCAGAAGTACCAGCGGAGTATTCTGATGAAGCTAATCATGATGCAGCAATGGAACAGTTGGACCATACTGATCAGGAGGCATTAACAGAGTCCTCTGATTCTGCAACTTCTTCCGATAATGAGCAGAAAGAACCGGTAATTAAAGCTGGTATTGAGTTTACTGACAGTTTAGATGATGTTAGTAAGTTAGATCCATTAACACTTTTTAGAAATGTAAATATTGAAAAATTACAATCTATTTTATTAGATTCCACATTAACAATTTAAGAAAGAGGTATTAAGATGAGTAACCCAAGAAAAATGATGTTATTTAACTCTGATGAAGCTACTTCTGTAACAACTGTTCGTAATGATGTTGCTGAAGATTCATCAATTAAAAATGTTTTTGGTATTGACTTAGGTACAACTAATTCAGCCATTAGTATTGTTAAAACTGGAGATCCAGAGATTATCCATTTAAATAATGGAAAGGACACTCTCCCTAGTTGCGTGATGTGGAAAGATGGTCAATTTATTGTTGGTGATGAAGCTTACAACAATAAAGGTCTTTCAAATGTCCAGTATTCCGTAAAACGTTTGATGGAAGATCCGAATGCTACTGTCACATTCAAAGATGGTGAAAATGAGAAAGTCATGACACCAACAGAAGTATCTGCAGAAATTCTTAAAGGCATTGTACGTGCTACTGATGGATTATACGGTACAGTACATGATGTTGTTGTTACTGTACCAGCATATTTCAATGACATCGGAAAACGTAATACTATGAAAGCATGCGAACTTGCCGGTTTAAACTTGATTGCTCTTGAAAATGAGCCGAGTGCCGCAGCCTTAGATTATACACCACCAGCTGATAAAGATACTGAAGATGTTATTATCTATGATTTAGGTGGTGGTACCTTTGATATTACACTTGCCAGCATTATCAAATCAAAAGCTGATGATTTTGATGCTTATGATTTCGATAACTCTACAAAATCTTCTGCTTCTAAAATCATCAAACCACTTGCTTTAGGTGGCGATGGTCATCTTGGTGGAGATGATATTGATGATGAGCTTTTAAAAATTGTACTTAAGAAGATGGGCATTGATCAGTTTGATTTGTCAGAACGTGAGCGTAAGATTTTTACTGCTCGATTAGAACGATTAAAGAAAGCTGGAATTGACCAGACTTATGAATCTGAATTTGAAGGAGATCTTTTAGACGGTACACATTTTTCAAAGAAAGTAATAATTGGTCCTGCTGACTTTGAAGCAGCAACACTTCCTATTTATAAGAAAACACGTAAAATTATGAATTCTGTTTTAGCAGAGGTTCCGAACTCAGCTGCAAAGATTTTACTTGTCGGAGGAAGTACAAAAAATCCGATTATTCGTGAAATGCTCAAAAAAGATTATCCAGAGTTTGAATTAAGTTCTGCTTTGAACCCTGATCTTGTTGTTGCAACAGGTGCTGCGGTTAAGGGAAGAATCATGAAGTATGGTGATAGCAACATTGCTTCATTCGATATTTTGCCAATGACAATTGGTGTATTGGAAGGCTCTAATACAATTATTCCTGTTATTGAAAAGAACGAAGAGCTTCCAGTTAGCAAATCACGCCAATTCACTACACAGCATGATAACCAAACTGAAATGAGAGTCGCAATTTATCAAGGTAATTCACTGAGCAAACTTGATTGCGTTTATCTTGGTGATCTTATCATTACTAATATTCCAAAGGCTAAAGCAGGTGTTCCTTACTTAAGTGTAACACTCACAATTACAGCTAATAATGTTTTAATGTGCGAAGCTACAATTGATGGCATTACAAAAACATTACAGTTGTGCCTTAATAGCGATACTACAAATGAAGTTAAGGAATACTCAAAAGATGATAAAATGATGATCCGCTGGCGTGCGTATGCTCAGGATTTAGGTGGAGAACTTGGTGCAAAGCTTAATGATCTTTTGGATCAGTATCCAATATCCGTTACAAAAGATGAGATCAAAGCATTCATTCGATCAACAAGAGAGGGAAAATAATGATAACAGCCGATAAAGATTTAGCTAGAAAGGTTGTTGATGAAATGGGCCAGCTTGCAGAGTCAAATCCTGCAAGCCGCTACTCATTCATTCATTTCTGTGAGGAAAATAATCTCTTTAATGGAAATGATAAGCATTTAAATTCTGGTGATTTATTTATTTGTTGTCCTTTTCACACAGATGAATCACCATCACTAGGAATTAATTTGGATAAGCATGTTTGGCACTGCTTAAGTTGTAATCGTAGTAATGTCCATGGTGGTTATGGTAGTTTTATTGATTTTGTTGTTGAGTATAGAAATTATACGGAGGGTGCAAATGTCACCTATTATCAACAAATCAATGAGTTTTTAAAAACCGATCCAGTCTTACAAAATACTCTTGGGGTTTCTTCTATCTTTCGACAGGAGAAACCCCAAGATGCGTTTAAGGGTGCGTCCTATAAACGATTTAAATACAAAGCTTCTAAGCCAAGCACTTACCCAGAGCTTGCAACCTTTATGAAAAATAAAAAATATGATAAAAATACTATTATTTTTGCAATGCTTCAAATGCAGACAGGTATTTCACCTGAACTGATCTATGATAGCATAACACAATCAAAACCTGTACTTCAAAAAGATGAAAAAGCATTACCAGAGTATGATCTTGATGCCATGCTTGCATCAGATGAAGTACAGAAGATAGGAGATTTTTAATGAGAGGTACAACTATACAAGGCGTTGTTGCATTACCAGGCACAGGTAAATACATTATTATCAGACCGCAATCTGTTAAAGAATTTTCTTTGACATTGGATCCAAAAACGCATTGGTATCTTGGAATTGACCAGTCAACTTCGTGTACCGGCTTAACTTTTAAAGCAGCCAATAATAAATTTGTTGTTCTAATAGATGTGATTCGTGATAAGTATATGCAGAAAGATGATTATTTCAAGGATCTACGAAAAGTTATTATGAATACGGCACGCGATCAGCAATTTGATTTAGTCGTAAACGAGAAACCTGTACCAAAGAAATGTTTTGCACACGCAAGAGACACCTTACTTGAATTACTTGGTAGATTGAATGTATGGATTGAAGATACTCCAGAGTTTAAAAATGCTCAGCATGGTGCAGTATTTCCGCAGACATGGAAATCACAAGTAATGGATAAAAGTAAGGGGAAAAATCGATCAAATATTAAATCAGAGGTTGCCTCTGATTTAGTTGACAAATACCCAGAACTTAAATATTATTATGATTTTTACCATACTGATGATTACGACTCGTTTGATTCATTAGGCATTCTTGATGGATACATTTCGTATGCCTTTACTCCAGATGGTTATCCACAGATCCATGGTAGCAAAGAGAAGCGACATGTTTCGGTGGTTCTTTATGATTGGATAGATATTGATGATTCACAGAGTTTCGAGCAAAATATTGAAACTGCAATTGGTGATAACATCTCAATTTTCCAACCATACATCTTAAGATACAATGTGAAATATTCATTACATGATAATATTCGTATGGCAAGTAGTAACTTTGGATGTGTTGCAACATTATTACCAAAGTCTGAGCTGGCACCATTTAGGTGGAAATTTGGTATTGATCCGGAGATGCCTGGCAAGGCATTAATGGCAATAATAATGAAGCGCGGAGATTTTTCTGCAGCATTATTAAGAAATATCAAAGAGGTTTATACATGGAATGAAGAGGTATTTGATGAATGATCGAATTTGTTTCAGTTTCACAGGCTTCAATTACGCAGTCCGATATGCTAATTTTGGCAGAGACTACTTATGACGAGAACATCCTAGGGAGTACAGCTCCTTGGATTGTATTACCTTATTTGGCTAAACCTTACGAAAGTCAGGCGGATTGGGACGTTAGTAATGATCATAGTGAGTCAGAGTATATAAGTTCTATTTCAAACTCAGCAGCTGCTAATGCTGCTTTAACCGCAATAGTTAACCTGTCAAATCAAGGTAAACATATTTTTATTGGTTGCTATGATTACAATGTAAAACGTTCACATTTATCTACATTATTTGATATAATGGAAGATTTGTTTTTGGAAGAAGCTCCTGAGCTTCGTATGATGGGAGGCTAAATGTTTTATTTCGTTAGATTTCTTATTGATCTGATTTATGTTGCTGCTCTATATTTCGGTTTTATCACAGGGCAGCGTATTGGTATGAAGTATATGTTTACAGACATGTACATTGCAAAATTATATTGCGGTTTTATAGGCATAGCAGTTGTAGTTTTTATTTATTCCAAGATTAAATCAACTGTTATTTTCTTTTTAAAGGCAATTGGGTTATATTCTGTAGCAACTAATACTTCTGGCGTTGAAGCTTTTAAAAGCGTAATGAAGAGATTTGATAAGGTAATTGGTGTTGCAGCTGCGACAACAATAATAACTGAAGCTGTTGAGGATGTAAAAGGCGCAATGGTTAAAGATGATTCAAATACGGAAACCATAACTAAAATGTTTCCAGTTCTTGAGAGTCTTCCATTTTCCGGAGTAATTGATTTTGTAGGATCTTATTATGCAAAATCCTTCACCTATTTAGATGAATGTATTCTTGCATATTCTTTTGCAATGGATAAACCTATTTTGCAATCAATAAAAGATGCCTTTTTACAATTTTTGAAGAAATCGTATAAAATAATTGGAAAACTGATAATTTCTAATATTGTCATGGCTGCAATAAATATTTTTATTGCCATCGTTGGAATCATTTTCTTCATTCAGAGAGTTCATGTTTCTTTATATAATATTATAATTTTTTATATTGTGATCAGAACTATTATGTACATCATAGACGATGCTTTTATTGAGCCTTTTTTACTCAAAAGTGTAATCGTGGAGTATGTTAGTGGTGTGCCATCAGCTGAAGATGAGTTTGAAAAGAATTTTGACAAATTGAATGCTTCTGCTGAGGACGAAGCAGCTCAGGCCGACTCAAATCAAGATTTAGAGGAAGCTGCAGAATCTATAGGTGAGGCTGCAGGATTGTCTGAAGAATTAAATGCATTATTGCAGTTACCCGCTGTAAAGCGTTTAATGAATATGACTTCTTTGAATCATAGAAGAAAGAAATATAAGGAGGATGCTAATGACTAATGAAGAATTACAAGAAGTTCTGGCTAATAAACCTTTCTTGACAGATATAAGGTTGCGTATTAAATATGCCGTCTTTATTGCATTAATTCAGCGTGGCTGGAAAGGTGTTAGAACTTCATTTTCTGGAGTATTAACAAAGAATGATTTTGTTCTTACTTTGTACAAGTCAGATGCTTCAACACTTGAGATGCAAAAACCTTCTAAGTATCTAGTTCCGGCTGCTGTAAATCTTTTTAATTTTCCAAATACTACATGGGTTCTTGAAAGATATAATAAGATTTATGCTTCTGGTAGAATGCAGAGTGTTTGGGATTTTTTGTATGATAAGCCTGAGTTAATTGATGAATCACCAACTTTTATTAAATTTATTAATGAGGTCGATGAAATAGCGAGTAAGCAGGAATTAGAGCTACAGTCTCTTGGTGAGATGTATGAAGATTCAAGTACATACCAGCATTATAGTTTTCATCAGTCTTCCAAATCAATTATTGAGACTGGAATGTTTTATCCATCCGTTGGTTTTGCATCAGTACTTGCTGGAATGCCTTATAGGATACTTAGTACTGGAGAGGACTCTTTGGGAGGAAAATACTTTGTTTTACAAAAAATGCAGTCAGCTGATCTAGAGCCAGTCCATGTTACTGCAGATGCATTTCAGCAACAGTATGCTGCAGGTACAGTCATTCCAATTGAAGCTACACCTGTTCAGTCATCAGAAACATTAAATCTTGTTAAAGCGCAAGGGACTGCTATGAGTGGGTTGCCGCCAGTTATTCAAGGCTTAAATTTTTCGCTTGATAAACAAAAAGTGATCGGTGAAGCCATTAAAGATAATCTTTATATAATTCCATTACTTCTTGCACCAGATAATATGGTACAAAGTGTTTTAGCTTTGCTTCGTTCTTGTCAAGAGTATTATTATCTGAATAATTTACCTAATAATTTGGAACTTATTCAGGTGCTAATTGAGTATGCGCGTGCAGGATTGTCTATTTGGCTACCATTGCAAACTGGTGATGCTTCAGAAGCGAAATTTGAATTGAATGAATTATTGGAAAATATTATTTATGACAAACAACAATTTACTTCTGAATATGGTGCTGATGTAGCAGCATTACTTACTTTTGCAAAAACATATTGCACACCAATAACACCATCTGCCGGTGTTAGCGCAAATTATTTGTATTTACAAATGATGATTGAGAAGAAAGAATTGCTAAATGTATGCAGTAGCATGCTATCAGAAACAATGACTGACTCATCAGGTCGCTTGTTTTTACATAAGGTCTACATGTCTTTTGAAGCAAAAAATGAGTTACGTTCTTTCTTTTATGAAGAGGGTATGTCATCTTATTTAGATAATGCACTGAATGATATTATCTATTTATGCTTTGATTGGAAAAGCGGTTTTACTATTAAGTGTAAAGACTATTCTTTAGTTCGGGTCCCATGCGGGTATAAAGTTTTAAATGCAGATGGTTTGCCAACTGGTTTTATTTTAAAAGTAAATAATAGTATATTCACTTACGGTGATTTAAAAAAGTTGGGGTGATGCAATGAGAAAAATCAAGTTTATTGTAATTACAAGTTTGTTTGTATTCATTTTATCATCTTGTGGATCCAACAAGCTTGAAGTAACACATTACTTATTGAGTTCTGAGCAAAAATATACTATTGATGCAACAAAAAAATCATTAACCGATTTTACTGATTTATATCCAAAAGATACACGTTCTGATGCCCAGAAATTATTAGAATCACTGCAAAATGATGTGCATCTTCAAGAGCCTAATATGGAGCCAGAAGGTTTTGATGTTGGTACACTGTCAATAACTTCTATTGAGCCAAAATATGACAAACTAATTATGACACTTTTATCATCTGTAAGTGTAAAAAATTTACAGATGATTTTTGAATATGATACAGGTGATATTGAGAAAGCTAAGGTCGTTTATGTACCATCTGGGTATCGTATACAATTTAGTATTAGTCTTCCAACAGATGCAAAACGGATCAGATTACGTAACTTTACATCTGAAAAAGCAGATTATACATTTGTGAAAACTTCTGAAGTTTTCACAGAACTTACAAATCAAAGTAGTATAAAAGCAAAGAGACTTTCAAATAATACTATATGGTTTAATGATAAACCGGGTTATTACTTTATTACAAGTGAGTATGACAAAGTACTTGATGAAGTGTATCTATCAGGTAAAGGTTCATTCGTAACAGCGAATGGTTTTTGTAAAATAATACGTGTGGAGGTTGATTATGGGAAGTAGTTTTTCACCAGATAGATTTGGAGCTTTAGTAAATGCTAGCGTTAATGCTATCAATGAAGCTACTCTTAATACAGCGCAACCTAAAAAGATGACTTTTGACAAAGATGATTCAGATAGCAGTGGCATTGCAACGGATATGAAAGAGTCAGATGATTTCGATGATTTAGAAGATCTCGATGACCTCGATGACCTTGATGATATTGATGATCTCAATGATCTCGAAGAATCTGGTACATTAGAAGATTTGGACGATATTGATGATACAGGTACATCAGAACCACAACAAACTAATACGGAATCAATTGATGATCCACTTGCAATACCTTTTAAAACTTTGGATCAAGACAGTAGTAGTAAAATTCCAGATTATTCTATGTCAATCACAGTTGCGAGAGATCATGGTACTAAGCGTAAAGTATTTGAGAACTTATTTGATGAATTCAAAAGTAAATTTGAAACATCATTTTTGGTAACTAATGATTGTAATTCTTTTTTAGATTTATGGAATAAAAATTTTATTGCATTTCAAACGCAGTCAGAGGTAGAAGCATTTGATCGCTTAGCTGCCATGTTTTATCATATCAATTGTTCAAATTTAACTGTTGCACAAAAATTACTAGAATTAAATAGTACATCAGTCATAGAAAAATTAAGCCAGTTATGCAGAGATATAACAGCGGCAGATGTTGAAAATCCAGATCAGGCAGTAGCACAGGCTGAACAAATACAAGCTAATGGACCAACTAAAGTTTCAAATGTTACTTTAGATTCTGGTGCCGAGCCTGTATCGGCTGCTACTGAAACGCAGACTGAAAAATTGGTAGATGAATCTTCAGATGCTCAGACTTTAGTCACTCCTGATAAATTAAGCAAAAAGAAGAAATTACAACTTTTTGCCAAAATGGCATTAAATCAACTTACTTCAGACGATAAACTGTCTCAAGTTAATAGCATGCCTACACTTTTAAATGGTACTAATGCATTATCAGGATTACTACAGCAGGGTATTCTCGATAAAATTGAGTACGTAAAGTTTTTACTTTTCATGCTAAATACAAGAGAGATTGTCCTGGATATTGAGCTTGTTGAAAAAACAAAAAAGTTCAATACTTATGTGCAGGCTTTGATTTGTACTAAATTACATTTGCAGTATAATTTGAATGATTTTGACGATTCATTTATGCTTGTCAATAAAAATAATGGTAAAATAACAATTTTGCCATTATACTATCTACTGCTTAACTGGAGAACGATTTGTGCTTCATTCACCAATAAAGCTTTAGCCCGCGATATCCCTTTTAATGGTATGCATTTTTTGTTAGTGACTCCAGACTCATCTGTTAAGATGACAAATGTTCAACTTCGGAATTTGAAATCAAATTTAACTTTATTTGCTGAATCATTTGTATCAACTGCAGATGCTTATTTTAATCTAACTGGTTCTTTTGAGAATTTTAGAGTTAATTATACAAGCAATGACATTGATAACATCAGATTTATTTTGAAGCAAAGGAATATTCCTTCTGCTTATAAATTAATGACGTCTTGTCAAAAAGCTATAGTTGATATGGTACTCGCTTATGCAGATAAGTATCAGAGTTTTCTGGTTCCATTTTTTTATTCTTCTCAGATAACAAATTTACCTGCAATCCGTTTAAGCATACTAGTACAGGATGATGTAATGGCCATATATCAGATTATGGCCTCACTAATGCATTGCCTTAACCCAAGCATCAAAATTCATTTAGTGAAAGCCAATGCTGAGTTTGCAAGTTTTAGGCTTGCCGGCGATGGTATTCCAAATTCAAATCTCTCGTTAACAACTGGTGATTTCTTAAAACAATTTACAATTGTTATGGGTCATGCACAGTTGAGTTCTGAGACTTTTGTAACAATTGAAGATGGCACGATGATAATTACCTTCAAAAAATAAGTATAAACACCTCCATTTTTGGACACTGTTAGGTGGAGGTGTTTATCATGTATGATGAGAATTTAATTCCACAGATAAAAGCAGAAACAGACAATACAGTAAAATTACAATTAGTTGAGAAAATGTATATTTCAAACTTGCATCTTATCAGAGCGATTGCAAGTGAGCAGAGCATTAGCCAGGACGATTTTTATGATTATTTACAGCTGGGATATTCTGCCATGGTTGATGCAGTTAATGTATATTCTGCATCAAGCAATTTTTCTTTTCTTTCTTACTTTCGTAGGATTTTTAAACATAAAATTTATTTATTTAATCTTGAATTTCGATATCCATTTAGGATAAAATCTCGTGAGAGTTTAAGCAATTATAGCAATCTTTTCACATCTTATGGTACAAATTTACAAGATGATTTGCTCCCAGGTGATCATTACAATGATGTTGATTTGAATTGTTACTGCACTGAGACTAGAATAATGTCTGAAACAATTATATCTATTTTAAAGGATGAGCTGGATTCAGTCCAATTTAGTGTTATTGTTGAAACATTTTGGTATTCAATGACCAAGAATGAAATAGCTATTAAACACAGTACGTCTTATAGCAGAGTTAGATGCATTTATTTTGCTGCTTTGCGAAAATTACGTAAAAATAAATCACTTTATTATATTGCTTCAGACATGTTTGGTATAAAATGTGCAGTACATTAAAATAAATAAAAACCGTTACTATTTATCAAATTTTTTATAGGAGATTGTGTAAATGAGTGATTCTAATGTACAACAAAAAATAAATTTCAATTTTGTTTCTAAGGTTTTAGGTCTTACAAAAGATGAAATTATAGCTTATCCGGAAAATGAATTTTGTGTATATTGGTTCCTAAAAAGCAACCATTTAACTGATCTTATTTTAAGTTCTGATGAAATTCAGAAATTGGATTCATGTAATCTTTTTAAATCTGCAGCGCTTCTTCATAGTATTACAAAAATGACTAGTGATGATTTACTAAGATTAAAATTCAATGACTCCTTTGCTGTTCTGGCACTGAATAGGATTTTGGATATGAATAATTGTGAAACACAGAATGCTTCATTTACTGATTGGGATGCTGATGTTAATTGGTTTTCAATTCAGTATGGCTGTTTCAGTATTAACTTGCCAAATTATTTGTGGTGGTATGCAGCCGATGCTGTACAAAAAATTGTTGGACAAAATGATTTCAGCTTACAGACAACTATTTTGTCTGGTGTACCAATTATAATGCTTAGTTTTTGTGATTTTAATTTTCCAGAATCATGTAAACAAGTTATCAATTTTAATTTAATCAATACTGTAGATCCACTTTTACAGTGTGTCGATACATTCCTTGGTCTTGGTCTGACTAATGAAAACTTTACATATTTTGATAAGGTGACTTCTTTGTACTTCATCATGCAGATGTATGAATTAGATGGTATGTGGAAGCTTGCATTATCCTCTACATTACGTGACAAATTGGTGAGGATTTATTCACCAGGTGAAACGTTTTTTGAGACAGTTTTCAGATGCTTGCAATTTGATATTTCTAAGTTTTCCGATGGAATTAATTGTCAAGCTATTAATAACAAGTTACTGTGGAATGGCAAGCAGTTCAATTTAATTGATTATGTGAAGAATCCAAGTGGATTCATAAATAATTTGAAGGGAGGCCTTTAAATGCTAAAGAAATGTATAACTTCATTATTAGTGCTTGCACTCTCAGGATCTCTAGTTTCCTGTGCTGGTGTACAAAAACAGCAGGCGCAAACTGAAGATGCAACTGTTGATCGTGCCAACATTTCCTTTAGTATTGGCTCTACGGAGGCAGAAGTTAAGTCTACTAATATAGGTAATTTTGCTCTGCATGAACTTATACCTATTACAAAGGATGGAAAAACAGTAGCTTTGCTGAAGTTAAATCAATCAGAGCGATTAGGAATTTCTGACTGGAGTAGTTCACAATCAAATGATAGTGGATTAAAATTTAGCTATACTTTTAATTTTAAAGTCAGATATTTAAATAAGCTTGATAATGGTGAAATGCTTACATTTTATGTAAAACCAAAGTTTGTTGATATTTCTACAGGTAAAGAAACAGGAATTCCGTGTATTGTTGGTTGGTCTGGATTTCCACAGACGGCAGTTTTTGATAAGAATACTTCAAGTACCTACATAGAGTATGGGGTACAGCCAATTAAGAAAATGTCAAAAAACACAAGGTTAGTTACTGACATAACTGACTCAGCTGGTAACAACTATGACAGCATTACATTTGAACATTCAGTTTTGGCAAAAGCTATTAAAGGTCCATCTTTAAGATCCAAAAATGATCCTGTAACAATCACTGGTGCTAGTGGCGCAAAATATAATATTGGTATTTATGATGTATTTTTAGAGCCTTGTTTTACAGCAATGTATAATTTCACGGATCCGGATCAGGTTCAGGAAGTTCCAAGATCGAATACCTTGATGTTTAATTATTATGTGAAATATATACAGGCACCAACTAAAAATATTGAAGTAAGTAATATTGACAATAGTAAGAAGTCTAAACTATTGAGTACAGATTTGACAATTGGAGTTCAAAGTAATGCAGACGATACAGTATATTACGATCGTAGTATCGGATTGACCAGATGGAAATATTCAGATTCTTTGAAGCTTGAATACTTCTGCGTGAATAAAAGATATAATATACATCCGAAGACATATGCTTACTACACAGAAACTCGTGAGATTTCAGATTCGTTTTATACAAGTACGGACCACATAAGATTTTCTCTGGAGTTTAATTCTGATGCACTTGCAATGAAACCAGAACAGTTAATGAAGTTTAATGGTAGATTTGTTGTATTTGACAGAACTCCTGGAAAGAGATCCCTGGTTTCAAAGAAGACTCATAAGAGTCCGTATGCAGCTTATACTTCTGATAAGAATTTTGAGTAGGTGTTGATAATGAGAAAACGGATAATTTGTATAATCTTGGTTTTATGCCTTGTGATTCCTCTTGCACTTGTTTCTTTAGTTGGATGTGGATCTGAAAAAATAAATGCTGAGGATGCTGTTAAGCAGATAGAAACATACGCCACTTCAGAAAATTCAACAACTGAGCAAATGCTTGGTTCATTGAAAAATGGTCCTTCTTATGACGCATGCCTTCAGTATTTAAAAGCTATAAAACTATCTGATTTTTCAAGTTCATTAGATGAAAATAAGCAGTTAGTTGCTACATGCAATGTCAGTATTCCAACTGTAGATTCAATAAAAGCAGCCCTAAATACTTCTAAACATTTTAAAGAAGAGTATAAAGCTGTTTCTAGAGACAAGAGAGAGGAGTGTATTTATGGATACTTGACAAATATTTTGTTAAGTTCCAATTCATTAAAATTTACAGAGACTAAGCTAAAATGTTCCGGTGTTGACGAAAAAACAGTCATACAGAGTCTGGAACAGCAGTTTGACAGTTCATGCCAGGCTGCATTATCAACGTTTGCTCTAACTGAATTTTATGCAGATAAAGCAAATGATGGTGAAAGTACAAAAACAAAATTTGTTGAAGCATCAGATTTTTCTGACTTTGTTGTTAAGATGAACAAAAACAGAATTTTAATTAGCAATGTGAAAATAAGTGAAAATGATGATGCTTTGAAACAATTAAAACAGCTTAGTCAGAATAATGCTCTGATTAAGATCAGGTCTACAGATAGCATTTACTTTATTCAATATGATGTAACTAACTTATCACCTGCAACTATTACACTTGAGAATTATTTTACTCTTGGTAACCAGAATAAGTGTATGTTTACAAATTCAGGATTTCATATTGAAGGCTTATCAGCTTCTGTTAAGCTAAAACAGGGTGTAACAAGTTCTTTTTGTTGCGCTTTAGTGGGTGATGCTTCTAGCCAATTGTATTATTATAACAAAGATTTAAAAGGAGCACGTCACTGGAATTCATTAACAGTGACTAAATAATTTATTGTCTGAGAGTGTAAAAGCTCTCAGGCTTTTTTAATTGGAGGCATATTATGAATACTTTGGTTTACGTTGATGCAGAAAATGTTTCTTTTGCAGATTTTAAGGATTATCTTGATTTAAATCTTGCAGGTAAAATGTTGCATGGTAAAGTTTATGGAAATAACGAGATTTTAGGAGATTCTGTTTCGGATTATCTTAAACTTGGATTTGATTACATCGACACTTCTAAGTTGTCATCATCTTCGAAGAATGTTGCAGATATGAAAATCTTAACTGATTGTGCATTTGACGTTTTGCAGACGTATAATGGAACAAATGTTGATGTTGCGCTGATAACAAAGGATTGTGATTTTCTTCCATTGGTTTATCGATTAAATAGTATGAAGATCCCTGTTACAGTGCCAATGATTGGTAAAGATGAAGTTATGACTGTCCCGCAGTCAACAGTCACAAAAGCTTTAGAGGCTGCTAATTACAAACCAATGGAATCCGATGCTTGGATGGTTCAGCAGACGGATTATGCTTATAATTTATTGAATGGGTCTATTGATTATAATATGATTGATAGATATTTTAATCGCAAGCGAGTACGTTTTATTCATGCAATTGCAGAAGATAATCCGGAATTGGCCATGAAGCTTGATAGTATTTCAAAGGCCAATTTTAGCGCTAGATCTGTTTTTAAGGAATTGCGCAAAAATCGTTGTAGTAATGATTGTATACTTTCATATCTCAGCATTTATACGAATAAGTATTTTGGTAAAGCTTTTAAGCCTAATGAGCTTAAAAAGTTTTTTCTAAAACTTTCCTAGTTCAAAGTTTTTAGTGATGTTTATTAAATTTAAAAAGGAGGGATAATTATGCCAGATAATCCAAAACAATTATCACTTTTTTCAGAGGAGTCGGAAACGGCTCCTCTTTCTGCGTCTGGGGGTGACACCAAAGTTATTGATGATTCTCAGAATTTGAGTGATGTAACTCCAAAAATAGCAATAAGATACGTTCCAACAGCTATGTCATTTGATTCACCGACAGAGCGCACTGAGGAAGTTCAATTTGGCACAAAGTCGCAAAAAGAGACAGCATCTGTAAGTTCATCACATGAGACTGATACAGAAACACCAAAGAAAATCTTTAAACCTACAGAGATTGCCGCAAAATCTGCTATGGTTCTCAATGCAATGAAAGCAATCAAAGATCAAAATTTAGTCGTACCTGGTATTGATAAAATTGTATTGAATAAAGATTCAAGCATTAATAAGGAAGCTACAGCTGAAGCAAAACTTGATTCATTATCAAGCATAACAGATGGCTTGAATAAAGTATTTGATGATTTAAGTCGTATTGCAAGCATTGACCAAGGTCTTGAAGATAATATTGATGCAGAAATCAATAATAAAGTAAGACAACCTGTTTATCTACATTTTATGATAGGTGATATTGTTATTAGTGAGTTTTCAGGGTTTACTGGTGACAAATTAACATTACCTACTGTAGCACAGATCGGTGAGAAAATGGGGCCATTATGGAATACTGCACAATTTATTGGTTGGGATTCAGACGGTATTGCTCATGCAAATGGTGATATTCATGCTATCTTGAAGAGGGTCTATCCTGTTAAGTTTTTATTTGATGGTAACTTGCTGGAAATAATTGATATTCCAGAGGGAACTAAGACAATAAAAGCAGTTGAAAACAACATAGATCATTTAAAGTTAGTAACACCATTGTTAGTAAATTATTCGATCTTTTGTGCAACTAAAATAATAACTGGCAATACAGTTATTAATATTCAACCAATCACAGATAAGGCTAAACGAACAAGTACAAAGTCTGTAATTGTTGTGTTTGCAGTTCGTCCATCTACACTTGGCTTGGATATTTCTACTATGAGCAAGGAAGAGCAGCAACGAGCAATGATTATTCAAAAAGTTACAGTTCCTTTTGGTGCAAGTGTTGATCCACCATCTGAAGAGCTACTAGCAGAGCATGGACTTCAGCTTCCTTTTGATGAATATTATCAGTGGTCTTCTGACCTGACTTGTATAACAAATAATGTAGTAATAAAAGCAGAGCCATTATCTGTGACAAGGAAATCAACAAAGCTTATAGATGATTTAAAAGAAATGTCGGCAGATGAATGGTTGGATACTGGAAAAGAAATGGCAACACATGCTTGGAATGCAATAAAGTATCCGGCATTAATTTACATGGAACATAAACTCATAAAACAATTTGAATCAGGTAAGTTGTTAAAAACACGTGATTTTGTATTTTTACGATATCACGGTGATCTTATGTTTTATAAGTACACTGGTGTTAAATCAGTTATTGAAATTCCAGCTGTCGTTAATGGAATGTATGTAAAGCACATTCATCCACATGCTTTTACACAGGGTCCCTTTAATCCTTTGCATTTGTTTAATAAACGCAAATTGTTCTCAACCGAACATTTTAGCTCATCAGCTGGAAATATGACTCAGCTAATTTTACCAAATACTATAAAATATCTTCCAGCGAATTTTTTATATCATATTAATGCGGTAGAGCTTCTTGTTGTGCCAGAATCAGTATCTGAAGTATCACCAAATGCTTTTGCCGGCTCATCGTTATCAGAGATTTATTTTAATGGGGCTTGTCCAAAGGGATTTTGTCGAAAAGGACTAAATGCAGATATTTTTGTTCGTCGTAAAGCTTATAAAAGCTTCTTTAATTAATAGGAGGTGAGACTATGCAGAAGAAAGTATCTTGGAAAAGTGTAATTTTTATTGGTATTGCTTATGCAATTGCTTATGCAATCAATGCAATTGGTAATGCAATTCAATCACTTTTCAGTCATATCCCTGTGGTTGGATCTGCATTAGGAGTTGTTTTTAGTGGTATTTTTCATCTTATCGGGTTGTTACGATATCCTTTAGGTTTAGTGCTTGTCGTGCTATTAATTATTAATCTTATTAAAATTGTTTCAGCATTGATCAAAAAGAAAAAAATGCAAAAGCAGCAAACTGCAATGGAGAATGCTGCACTTAACCAGCAAATTTCTAATTCGGCTGCTCATGCAGGTCAACAAAATGTTGCAACACATGGAGCACTCCCAACTAGAATGGATTTTTAATTTGTAACATTATTTATAATTGTCGAACTTAGCAATTCTTTGCTTTTTATACACAAAATGAAAGCAATTTTCATAATTTTTTGGAGGGCGTATAAATTTTGAGAAATGAGCAAAATAAAATAAATTTACCTGTAATGAGAATATTACTTATTATACAACTTTGTGCAATAAGCTTATGCACTGGGTGCTCATCTGTTAATTCAAATACAGAGTCTGTATCAACAGTGACTGAAGATACAGAGGATTGCATTTCTCTTGATAAAATACAGCCTCCAGAATTTATGAAGAAGTTTGCCATACTGTATTGCAACAATATGGCTACGGATTTGTATTGGGGTTATGCAGAGAATGAAATTACTGACGGGTATTTTTGGACAACTTCTAGTTATCCAGGTTTTAAATATACAGTTATTATTCAGTTTAACTATTTTAAAGAAACTAATACCGTATCTTTAAAGACAAAATATGGACAGTATGTTTACACTCTAGATTCAGTTTATTCTGCTTTTATTGAGAATAATGAACTAGTTAATAAAGATACTGGAGATAAAGTCAATTTACTAGATCCTAAAACTGAACGCTTAGCTATTTACAACTCTGTTGCTGAGAAGGTTTTCCAATACACATTAAAGAAAGGAACTACAATCAACATTGAATAATTTAAGAATAGTAAACATAATACCAGATTCTATTGTTTCACTTATTGGCGATCGAGATCATCAGCTATATCAGGTATTATCTGTGATTCACTCAACTCACGATAATTACGTTCTTTTGAGTTTAGAAGATCAGTGTATACGCTTTTGTTCTTTTGATGATATAAGATTAGAGCAAGCTGTTTGTACCAATTTTGTTTGTGATGCCAATGGGAATGAGGTGCAGATTGAGAAAACAGCCGGGTGATGATAATCTTATTAGCTCATACGTCTTTATTGTGACAATGTCAGTTATTATCTGTGTAACATGTGTTACAGGTCATAATCCAATAATTCCTGTTATTGTTAGCGGTAAATCAATGGAGTCCACATTGCATAATAATGACAGAGGTTTTGTATTTCGGTTTGGACAAATAAACCGTTATGACATAATTACTTTTGATGCTATTATTGATGGAAAACCAGATATCCTTATTAAACGTGTAATAGGTCTTCCTGGGGATAGTGTCAAATGTATTGGTAAAACTGTATATGTGAATGGCGATCCAATTGTTGAATTTGCAAAAGATCCAAATTATAATACTGATTTTGAAGAAGTTCATGTTCCGGATAATTGTTATTTTGTTCTAGGAGATAACAGGGAAGTCAGCTTAGATAGCAGATATAATGAGGTTGGCTTTGTAGAAGATGATACTATACGAGGTATTTTTCATTTAGCTAAATAACTGCTGTATTTGTAACAAATAGTTACAGATAAAGGAGGTTATTTAAATGGAAACGTACTTAGATCATTATTTAGACTTTGGATTGATTGCAGATTATTACCGGTATCATGATAAGAAAATTCCTACTGGTTTGTCCGAATTTTCTTCAAAGACTTCGATCAGAGTATTACAAGGTAAGACAGCACCTGCATCTTTGGCTGGGAAAAGATCCTTAGCACTCGTCTATGCAAAGAATAAAGTACATTCAGATCTCATAGAAAAACTTATGTTTTTGAATGAGAATGATGTATGCTTTCAAATCTATGCAATCGTATGTGAAGGAATCAGAGATCTTGTAATGCCTATGCTAAGTCAACCAACTCTTGGAATTGCACAAATTGCGATTATTGCTAATTTTGCAAAGAAAAATCTTTTTAGGTCTTCTGTTCCTTTTCATGAACTAATAACATATTTACAGCAAGTCACTACACAGCTAACAGTTAGTGATCCGCAGTTGCTACAAACTGAAGAGTTTAATTATATTTGTTCAATGAATGGTGATACAGAAATATCAAAGTATTGGCATAAGTTTAAGGAATTGCCATTGAAACCAAAATCACGAAGTGTGAAGTATTTCATGGGGTTTGGATTAACATACCGTGAAGTACTAATGCTCGCTAGGAAGCATTTTTCTTCAACTTCTGCTTGTTCTTTGCTGCTTGATGATTTATTTAGTCAGTGCCCAGCTTGGAATACGGAAGAGCTTGCATTAGCGATTCAATTGGCTGCAACTACGCAGGCATCTTGTTGTATTTCACGATACCAAAATTATGAGACTTTATACAATTCTATCAGCTTTAGACCAAAACTCTTCCAGTTGTGTAAGTTTGATCAATACACAAGAAAAAAGCTTAATCTGTTGATGTTTTCTGAGCGTCTTGCTGTTCTTGATTACACTTTCTGTGAAAATAAGTGTGTCTCTTCTGAAATTCTTCGTTACTATCCAAATGAAGTTCAACAGGTTTTTCATACTTATAAGCCGGAACTGCAGGATGCTTGGCTTTCTTGCTGGAAACGATTGAATGGGTGTTATCATCCAAGGTATCTTGAATCATTTCTTGAGAATGAACTTTCTCTTGAAAATTCTTTAGAACCTTTTTTACCTTATTTAAATGAAGACACTGCTGAGTATTTTGCAGAAGAATCATCAAATGCTTCCATAAGAAAGAGTCTGATTTCTTTTTGCAGTGAACATACATGCTTTGCAATTTTAGAGGATTACAAAGATTTTTATACTGTACGTATTCAAAATAAGATAGCAGCTGAAATAAAATTACGTAATGACGAACAGCAATCTGATAATACAGAAAATCAAGTGTTTTTTAAGCTGCAGCCATACGCTAAAAAGTATAATAGAACTTTTGACTATTTAACCTATAATCAGCAAGTATTACTGGCAAGCGTTTTGAATAATGACCTCGAATTTGATGATGCACTAATAAAAGAGTGCATGAATGTTCTTAAGGTAAACAGAGTTTATTCCAATGAAACTGAAATACTGCGTGCTATGCTGATTTATGGCAGTAAATGGTTTTCTCAAATTTACCATTATTACAGAGATTTGAATGGTTATGAGCAAAATTTTGATCCTAGCACTGTTTGTCAGGATTCCTTCATTTATTTTAATTATGATAGCACTCTTGAAGATGCTAAATATTTTAGAGGACGGAAGTTTAGAAGAACCCGTCCAGTAACTCAGGAATTTAGTGATAATACACTTGATTTCTTTCAATGGTGTCATACAGATGCATTCGATCCAGATGGTCTTGTTGGTGATACTGATGAGGATTTTGCAAAGTTTTTTGCAAAATCTGTGTTACATCAGGATATTGATGATTGGGAAATTGAAGATGGATCACCATTGTTAGATTCATGCGAATTACAACGGATTGATTGGCATAAGAATCCAAAGTTCTTTTGTAAGTCCAATACACAATTTTTGATTGGTACAGATTTACCTGAAGATTTATGGAATTTGGCAAGTACAAAATCAAAGTATGAGGCATTGAAAAAGAATTTAGATCGCAAAGATTTAGATTGGTACAAAAAACATCAAAATTGGGAAGATGTAATTGTTTATGATTTTGAGTGGAACGATGATGCATGTAATTATGCAGATTTTGTTATTCGTTCTGGCGCAAAAACAGTAGATGACTTGTTGACATTCTTCATAAGATTTTATTATTACATCGATGCAAGTAAATTGTGGGTAGCCATAGGCACCTTACGATAAATACAAAAATAGGTCCTGTTTGTATAATAGCAAACAGGACCTTTAGAAAGGATAATAGCATGATTAAAGATTTTCACCTTAATGAAGTAGTATCTGATTATTTTTTAGTAAATAAGTGCGAGATAGCTACTAGTTCAGCTGGAAAACCTTATGGACGGTTAGTTCTTGAGGATGCTTCCGGTACGATTACAGCAATGATGTGGGATAATGTACAACAGATTCAAAACTTGGAATCTGGTCAAATTGTGCACGCACAATTTTTGGTCAGCAAGTACAAAGACACACCACAGGCAAAAATAACAAGTATTTCATTGGCAGATCCAGCCAGTGTTTCGATGGACAAGTTAATGGCCACTAGTCGATTTAATTGTGATGATATGCTGTCTGAGATCATTGAGATAGCTAAGACAATTGAAGATCCATGGTATGCAAAACTTGTCCATTATTTTTATTCAGATCCTTCATTCTTGAAAAGATTCAGAAATCATCCAGCTGCGGTTGGTGTTCATCATGCATACTGTGGTGGATTACTTCAGCATACTTTATTCGTGACAAAGAATTCAAGGGCTGTGGCTGCAAATTATGACCATGTGAGCATAGATCTTGTAACAACAGTTGCACTTCTTCATGATATTGGAAAATTACATGAATTGCAGGCATTGCCATCCCATGATTTTACGAATAATGGTAATTTTATTGGACATGTTGTTGAAGGACAGAATATGATACGCGATGCATGCAGAGATATTGAAGGGTTCCCAGATGACAAACGTGATGTAGTTTGTCATTGTATTTTAGCCCATCATGGTGAACTTGAGTTTGGTTCACCTGTAAAACCATCTTTGATTGAGGCTTTTATTGTAAATGCTTGTGATCAGATTGATGCAAAGTCTGACATTATCACTAAGCATCTTGGTGATAATGCAGCACAATTGCAGAAATCAGGATTCACATCAAAGAACTCTTTACTCGGCGTACACGTTACTGATTCAAGACTGTATTGATTGTTTGTAATAAGCACAGTGTTTATTACAAACAAAAAAGTGCAGATAGTGAGGTGACAAAATGAATAATTTAGCAGAAGAATTGGTTAGTACATTTGATTCTTTGCTCACCGATCATTTTGGTGCAGCATTAGATGATAATGCAATTGCAGATCTTATTTTGCAAATTTCAAGTGTATGGCAAACCATATCAGTTGATTCTTTAGCAGAGATTCTTTCTGAGTATGGTTTGGATGATCTTACATACGATGATGTATTTGCATTTCATGAAGATCTCAATGACAAAATAACCTTTTCAGATTTGGAGGAATAATGTTTACTTATAAGTTCCTTGGGAGTGGTGGCGTATGCCCACTCCCAAACAGAGATTTAACAGCATTGTATGTACAGAATCAGGGAACATCTTTGCTGATTGATTGCGGAGAAAATATACAAGTTGCTGCAGTGCGCAGCAATGTGAGTCTGTTTAATATTTCAGCTATTTTTCTTACGCATTTACATGCAGATCACATCTTAGGTTTGCCAGGTCTTTTTTCATCATTTGCTCAGGGAAACAGAACTAAACCATTGGTGATTTATGGGCCGGCTGGGACAATACCTGCCGTGTCTGCTTGCTTGAAATTGGTTTCACAAATAACCTTTAGTGTTTTGCCTATTGAGATAAAGTCAAAGGAAACATTAAGTTTTCCTGACATGGATATTTCAGTTATTCCTTTACAGCATAGTATTACATGTTATGGATATGCAATTACTGTGGATAGAAAACCAGCTTATGATGCAAATATTGTTGAACAAAAGGGTTTAACATCAGAGATTGTTTCCTTGCTACAGAAAGGGTATGCAATTGAGCGCGATGATGAATATATTGATATTCATACATTATTTGGTGACAATCGTGATACTTTTAAGTTAGTTTATGCAACTGACACAGGTTACTGTAATGCATTAGTTAATGGGTGTAAAGATGCAAATGTTGCAATTCTTGATGGCAGCTATGGGGATACTTCATTGATTCCAAGAGACAATTCTAAAATATCCAAAAAACCTGCGGATATTCATATGACTTTCTCTCAGGCTGCAACGGTTGCTTCTAAAGCAAATGTTAAGAATTTGATTTTGACACACTTTACACCAACTATGCCAAATCCTGAAGATTATTTATTTAATGCAACCAAAATCTTTCCAAACAGTGTTTGTGCTTATACTGGTTTAGGTCTTGATGACGATTATGCTTCAAGTACTGCAGACAATGATTTAGTTGTTCGTGTGTCACCACGAACAATGAATCGTTTGCGGAAAGATTCAATTGGGATTATTTTAACACGATTAATTGATAAGTTTGAGAATAATGTCTGCTGCTTGCAGGATCCTGATGGTACGTGCGTTAAAGTTCAGATTATTAAAACAAACTATTTGTTTAATAATTCATTTTGTTCTTATGATATAGCTGCTGAGAACCGAAGAGATGCAAAATCATTACTTGTAATTAGGATGTTACGCTTATGCAATGTTGCTAAGAAAGGCGGTCCAAATGCGAAATAGAGCTAATACTTATGTTAGAACTGGACGTAGTTACGGTGGAATTTTACGCAATTCACGAAATGAGTCACAAAATGCATATAATGATGCCTATTATGAAACTGGTACAACATTTGATCGGGTTGGCAATAGATTAAATAGAACTAATTTGTACAATGATCAGTCTCGTACACGTGATCCACACTACAATCGACATGGTTATAATCAGCAGGCATATGATCAGCAAAGATACAATCAGCAGAGATATTCTGATCCAGAGATTGATAGAAGATATGCATCAAATGGTTATACAGACCCAGAAATGGCAGAAGCACGACGTACAGAAAAGGTTGAGAAGATTGAATACAACAGCACAACCTTAAGTGGGACTTATCATAATTTAGATAATCCCCAGGTAGATGTTCGTGATTTTCCGGAAGGGGGTCAAAATGAAGAATAGAATAGTTGCAGCTTTAGTACTTTCCATGATTTTTGCTGGAACTTCAGTTGCTGCATACAATACACAGAATGTTGTAGATGCTCAAGTCATTGAGAATGATTTGCATCCATCAGATGGGACGCCAACTTTATTCAAAGTAAAAACTCCTGTGTATTCAAATAAAAAGTTAACTGGTAAACCACGTGCCTATATTAAAAAAGGCACAGTTGTTCGTGCACAAAGTAAATCATCTATGATTTATAATGGCATACTTGTATACTTTGATTCAAAAAATACAATACAAGGTGACAATTTAACGAAGTACGCATCTAAGCATGCTACTGAATTTGATAAATTAATCTCTACAAACAAGTCAACAAAATTGTATTCATCAAAGACTTATAAGCCTTGCGCAACTGTTAGTGAAGATACTTCATTTTTAATTACTGATGAGGATTCAGATTTTTATACAGTAAGTTATGATGATCATAGCGCTTTGATCTATAAAAAAGATGCTGACGAGCAAATCTATGTCAAGGTTATTTCGTACAATAATGTTAAGGAATCACTTAACAAGATCTATGCCGATTTACAAAAGCTCGCAGATTCAATGAATCTTGGTAGTTTAGATACTTCGATAAATGTTTCGTCTGAAGTCGGTTCAGAAATTGTTGAATATGCTAAGCAGTTTGTTGGTAATCCATATGTTTGGGGAGGAACCAGCTTAACAGACGGCTGTGATTGTTCTGGATTTGTACAGCAGATTTATGCACATTATGGTATTACATTGCCAAGATGCTCTGCAGATCAGTCTTTAACTGGAACACAGGTCTCAGTGAATGAACTGCAGCCGGGTGATCTTTTATATTTTTATCGTGGATCTCGTATAGGCCACGTTGAAATGTATGCAGGTAATGGAATGGTTGTTCATGCTAAGGGTTCTAAGTACGGCATTGTTTATGAGCAGCTTCATGAGAAACCTGCAGTTTGCAGACGATATTTGGAGGAAAATAAAATTGAGAAATAAATATGTAAAATGGTTTATTAAACACAAAGTAGCTGTACTTGGTGTAGTTGCCTGCCTTCTTGTTGGTGGTCTTGGATTCTCAATCTATAAGTATAAAACTGATATGAATACTTTAAAGACTACAGATCAGCAGCAAATTCAAACATTGCAGGAACAGGCTTCTTCAAAAAGTCGTACTGGGTATGTTGCTACAACGGATATAAAACAAGGCGATATTCTGCAGGACGGAGTAAACGTAACTGCTGGGTCATTTGCTTCAGATGCAGATCAAACAACTTTTGCTGATTCAAGTTGCATCAACAAGCAAGCTGTTGTTTCTATTCCATCCAGTAGTCCAATTACAAATAATGTTGTTGCTACAGCAATGGATAAGCAGCTGAATGAGCGTGAGTGCACTTTTGTTAACCTAAGTGCAAATTTAAAGGAAGGGGATTTTGTTGATATTAGAATTCTTTTCCCGAATGGTGAGGATCCAATTGTTGTTTCTAAAGTCAGCATTCAGAAACCAGTAGTTGTATCCAACCTTTGTTACTTATGGCTTACAGCTGATCAGATCTCTAATCTTGATGCCGCTGCAGTTGATGCCAATTTGCATGGCGCTATTATTTATACAACTAAGTATATCGAGCCTGAAGTACAGCCTGCTAATGTTGTAAACTATCAGCCTAATGCAGCCGTTATTGATTTAATGAAATCTGACCCTAACATTATTCAGGAATCCATTAGTTCACTTAGTGTTTCTGCTCGTCAGGGCTTGGAAGACAGATTAAAAGCTTTTGAGAAAGCTTATCCAGATTTCAAACTTAATTTGAAAAATAGTGATGATGTTGATGAAGCACTCAAGAATATTGGCAATGCTAATAATGCAGGAAGTTCATCTGGATCCACAGATTCTTCTGGAACTACTAGCCAGCCATCCACTCAGAGCTCTACAGATACATCTTCTTCTGCATCTGGCTCAACAGATACAACTGGATCAAGTTCTTCAAGTTCGACGAGTTCTAGCGATACTACGGTTACATATGGAAATTAGGAGGTAGCGTATGAACACAAAAGTTTTTGGTTTTGTAGGTGTTGAATGCTACGACGTTATTTATTATACAGCCAAGGTTGCCACAAACCTTGGCTTTAATTGTGTCATGGTTGATTTGGCTAAAGATGGTGCTTTGTCTTATCTTTACCAAGGTACATTTTCTGCTGGCGAAGTCGTGAATGTAAATGGTATCGATTTAATTAAAGGACCATTAGAAACAGGAAGTCTTGCAGGCTATGATTATGTTTTTATTTCTTATGAGCACACACCAGTGTTTTTAGAGTTGTGTCATGAATTGTACTTTGCTACAACATTTCAGCGTAATGATATTTATTGGTTAAAGGATCTGAAAGTGCCTGATGTTGCCAGATTTCTTATTGTGCGAGATCGTGCAGCCAGTTCAATGAGTTATAAGTATATTCTTGAAGAACTTCTAAATTTGGAGATTTCCGAGGATGATATTTATGCTTTGGAGGACACTGAAGATGATATTGCTGCAAAGATTTATTTGCAACACTCGATGAAAACAAAACTCGGCAGGCTTTCTACAAGTATTAAAGATCTTGTTGAGCATTTGCTTGATATTGATTCAGATAAGAAACAATTAAATGCTGCTTGGGCAGCTTTAAAGAAAGGATAGAATAAATGCATATTGTTTTTTGGTCTTGTATGCCTGGGCATGCTGCTGTATCTAGTAGCATGCTTTCTATTGCTTGTGATTGCACAGGGTATCAGAAGTTCTTTACTGGAATTTTGCAGACACAGTATAAGAAGAATAATCTTCAGTACCCATTTTTCAAATTAGCTGATAAGGAGAACGTTGAGCAGTACAACAGTGTAGGTATGGATTCTTTAATTCGTGCTGTGCGCGGTGGTTCCATTTCAGGTGGAATTGAAACAGCAGCTGTTTCATTCTTCGATGCTAAATTGTCATTGTATACACAGTCAACAAATTATGATGGTAAAGCCTATTACAATAATTTGCTTCAAAGTATTCCACTGCTTGTTAAATCGTTAGATACAACTTTTGATCTTTCGCTTATTGATACAGCAGGTGGCAATGATCCAGTGTCTCTGGCTATGCTAGAGAAAGCAGATTTGATTGTAGTTTGCTTGCCGCAAGAAGATTGGATTTTAAATTATCAGTTTGCTAAATACAAATTTGACGCTTCTAAGGTGTTCTACCTTTTTGGTAATTATGATCCAAGATCTGTAATAACTATTAAATCTCTGATGAAATCCAAACGTTTTAAAGGCAAATTTAATTCAAAGAATTGTGCATATATTATGCACGATATTGACTTTGCTAATTCCTTAAGTACAAGTTCTTTAGAGAAGTTCTTTGTTAAGGGAATGGAATGCGATAGCTCAAATCCTAATTATGCATACTTCAACAGTGTACATAAGGCTACTCGCAAACTGCTTACGTTTGCTGGTATGACTCCAAGAAAGTAGGTGTAAATATGCATTTTCAAGATTTGGTGGCTATGATCGGTATCTCAGCTGCAGCTGGTGTTGCTTTGTACATGAAGTTTTTCCGAAAATACAAATTTACTACAGAAGGTCTAGATCCGGCAAAGCAGTTTACAGTTGAGTTTTTAACAGAGGGTGTTCGTGATACTTTCGATGCAATTCTTAATACGGATTACACCGAATTAAACCTTAATAAGGAAGAAACAGAGAAGAATATTCGTAGTAAGGACATTCTTCGGCATTCTTTGAAGGTGTGTACACATGGTAATACCGGTGCAAAGATGTTTGTAGTTGATTACATTAGTGATTTGTTACAGCGTAAGTTTGGTGTGACAGAAGAAACTATAAACTATGCAATTCCGTTTGATCGACCAGATGAATTGACAGCAGAGTATAAGTTGAAGATTTTGCTTCATATTTATAAGAAAAAATTTGATATGAATGCAATTAAAGAACTGATTCTACGGAATAATCTTGATCGTCCTTTAGGTGAAGGGTCTGAAACTTATTATGAAATCTCATGTGCTGATATAGATTTGGTGTTTAGACGTCATTTGAAAGTTTATCAGGCTCTTACCTTTTCTGATAAAGTTGCTATTCTTTCGCAGAAGATTTATGAGAAGTATAAGGGTCTCGGTGTAATTGATGATATTCGTTTTATGAATATTGATGGTTTAAATGGTGGTACCTCTGGAGTACCACAGACCTTTTATCAGTACGGTGCTGATACCACTTATGGTGCAAAGCCAGGAGAGTTACCTTTGATTGCTTGCAATGGTATTTGGATGATGTTTAAAGGTAAGAAAATTCATTTATCGTGCATTGGCTTTGGGACAGAAACCGAGTTGCAGCGAGTAACAAAGAATATCTGTAGATACAATAATGCGCCAACCCTTTCAAAAATGAAAGGTTATTTGGTTAATACTACAGAAGATGGCTGCCGTGTTGTTGGTGTTCGCCCGGGTATGGCAGAGTCATTCGGATTTTTCTTCCGTAAGTTTGATGCCTCTCAGCGTATGCCACTCGAGGTTCTTTATCCATTTGAGTTTGTTGATAAACTCAAAGAGTTACTTAGCTTTACTATTGCAGGATGTATGAATACAGGTTTAACTGGCCAGCAGGCTACAGGCAAGACAACCTGTCTTTTGTCATTAATTTATTACCTTCCAGCAGCTTTGTCAATTCGTTTGCAGGAAATGGCCTTCGAGTTGTATTTACGTAAGGTTTATCCAAACAGAAATATTATGACATTCGTGGATACGCCAACTGTTTCTGCCAAGGCTGGTATTGAATTGACGAAAAAATCAGATGGTGATGTTAACCTGTTTGGTGAGGTTGCTCAGTCTTCTGTAGTTCCATTGGCATTGAAAATGGGACAGACTGGTTCAGCTATGCTTATGTTTACCTCACATCACAAAACCACAGATGATTTGGTTAATGAGTGGGGCGACGATTTAGTGTCAGAAGGTGCTTCTACAGACTCATTTAAGGCGACACAGACAGTTGCTTCAGTGCTTGATATGGATATTCATCTTGAGCGCGCAATTAACGGTCTCCGTTACATTGCAAGAGTAACTCAGATTTTGCCACATATTGCAGAACCTTATCCTGAGTATAATCCAGAAGACGTCAATCGTTCTATGTACAATCTCCAGCGTGAGTACTTTTACCGCCGGACAGATAGACGAATGTTTGATACTGCAGACATCATTGTCTACCATAAGGGACGTTATCTGTTTGTCAATGATATTCATCCTACTAAAGTTGCTTTAATCAAACAGCATTTGTCAGATGTTCAGTCTGCTAGATTTGATAAATTCCTTAGCCGAGTTCATGAGGAAGTTGTTTACAATCGGTCTCTTGGATTTACTGGTTACAGTACAACAGATTCACAGAACCACATTTATTTCGGTACCTGTGTTGATGAGAACAATAATGTAATTGGACACAGAGTTGATGATGTAATTAAGTACAACAATGGACGTACAATTAGCATTGATGATACGCAGGCAATTGTTGGTGATCTTGAGAAAGCAAATTATGCATTTGACTTACTCGAAGGTATCTTAAACATTGCATAGGGGGTGTATCATGATTTTACTTTCAGAACAGCAGTATGTGCCTACTGTTGATGGTGATTTATCACAAGTTCAGCAGAAAACACTTTTTAGCGATGGTACATCTCAGGCAATTGCTTTTCTTGTATTAGCAGCCGTCTTATTGATAATGACTGTCTTGTATATTGTTATATCAAGACAGAGAAACAAGTCTGCAAAGGAGTCTATTTTCCTGACTAATAAAAGTGCGGCTAGTTTCAATCGTATTCTTTTGCTTTACAATACTTTGGACAATCTCCCACCAACACGAAAGTACCTAAACAGGTTACGTCGTGAATTTGAGATGATTGCGCCAGGCGATGCAAAGTTTGCAAAAGAAAAAGCAACATGGATAACTCTTGGTACTTGGGGCGGAGGTTTGCTAGCAGGCATACTTGTACTGTTTTTAAAGCCAACACTCTACATGCTGTTCATTACAGTTTTTACAGTGTACATTGCTTCACAGGAGATTGTGAACTACATTGTCAGCACAAATGAGTTAAAGCTTATGAATCAGTTTCTTAAGTTCTTGAGCAGATTCCGTTATCATTATTTAATTGATAATACTGTTGATGATGCTATTGAGGATGCTAGGGCTGAGGTTCCGCATTTAATGCAGTTACATGCTAAATTGATGCTGGATGTTCTTCATTCGGAAGCAGATAAGATTGATGAAAATTTGTTACGTTACAAGAATGCAATCTCGGATGTTTATTTAAAACAATTTGTTGCTATTTGTGTAACAACAATGCAGCATGGTGACATGAAAGTTGATGGGCAGTCCTTGTGCTTGAATCGTATTAAGGATTTGCGTGTCGATGTTGAAATTGAGATTCGTAAACGGAAAGATATTAATGCAGGATTTAAAGGTGCTATCTTACTTACAGCAGCACCAGTGTATGCAATGCAGTTTATTTCAAACTGGGGTGTCAGTACAATCGCTGCTTTACAGTCATTTTACTATGGTACTCTTGGTACATTAGTAATGATTGCTTGCTTTATTGTAACTATTGCAGCTCATGCAAAGATTAATCAGCTTCGTGAAACGCACAGGCAACAGCCAAGTGAACATTACATGCTTCGTGCTATTTGCAATTTACGTTTTGTAAAGAAATTCACAACAAATTATTGGAACAAAAATTATGGTAAGAAGTTAAGAGTTAACAAAATCCTGCGTAGAACTGGTAATACAATTAAAGCTGAACATTTTTTGGTTCGCTCTATGATCTTAGCATTTATCACATTTTTAGTGGCAATTGTGGTATTTATCGCATCCAATATTTCTACTAAGAATTATGTTAACACTGATTACTCTGCCATTGCCGGAGAATCTTCTTCAGGTACTGAAGAGCAGCTGATGATTGTAATGATTCTAACGAAGTATTATTTCGATTATTACAAAACTCAGGATGTTTTAGCTTTGTATAATCAAGCTAATGGAACTGCAGTGACTTCTTTGAATGAAGATGTGCAAACATGGTTTAATACACAGCTTGAAAATCAATTTCAGGCTGGTGGGGCAACCGTTTCTGAAAATGATGCAATTACATTGATTCAACAGTACAACCAAGTCAACTCAGCAAACACTACATTATACACGAAACTCTTTGGTACAACAGGTGTGCCAATGCTTGACCAGTCTAATGTTGAGAGTGTAAAAGCTTTTAATCAGATGCAGGAGATGATTCAGCGTGCTGCTGAGAAGGATCCACTATATAATACAACAGGTCTTTACGATATTGTTGAGAAGTATACCTGGGATAAGTACAAAACATACACAAATACTTATTTCCATTGGTGGTTTTTCTTGATAGCAATGGCTCTGGCTGTTGTTGCTTACAATGTACCAATGATCTTGTTAAAAGCAAAAGAGGAAGAACTACAGGTAAGTATGCAGGAAGAAGTAGTTCAGTATTATTCTATCATTTTGCTTCTTGTCTATTTTGAGGATGTTAACGCATTGACAATTCTAGAGTGGTTGAACTTGTTCTCCAGCATCTTTAGTACATCGATTTCACGTTGTATTACTGAGTTTACAATGGACGAGCAGGCAGCTTTGCAACATTTGTATGACAGCGAACCTTATGAACCATTTCAGCGTATCGTTGAGAACTTGATGATGGTTGATGACGTCGGAGTTCTGCAGGCATTTAATGAACTAAGTGCTACACGTAAATCGAATCAGGAGACGAGATCCCAGGACAATAAAAATACAATTGCTGCGAGAGTATCACAGGCAAATATTGTAATGATGCTACCACTTAGTTCAGTTGCTGGCGGCTACATGATTATTCCTGTCATTGTAGAAGCTTTCACAGAGATGACAAATCTTGTTAAACAGATTTCAGCAATGTAGGAGGTTTTATGTCAAGTGCAGAAGAGGGATTAAAAATTGGCGCTGATCTTTCAATGTGGGTTTTTATTGCTAGTTTAGTATTTTTTGCTGTTTCTGTGCTCACTTCGTTGTATAACCGTCTTGATTACAAAAACTTAAAGTCAGTATACACGTATGTTAATGAGTATGCTGACTTTAATAATAAAGTGGTTGCAGGTGATAGTGTACAACAGTGCATTGAAAAATATAAAGATACTATTTTTATACGAGTTGCTACTGATAAGTGTCCTACAGGTATTACTGAAAAGGATTTAAACAATGTAAAGAATCTTGATTCAAAATCGTATGTTAATCCAGTGTGCAATTACTATGGTACGTTGCTAAAGGATAAAAATGGTGATGTTGTTGGCATTAATTTTGAGCAAAATGGACTTAATTTGTCTGAGGAGCAGATAACAACTGCTATACAAGATTGTAAGCAGAAATTAGAGGAGTGATTCTAATGGTTGCAGAAGAGGGCTTAAAAATCGGCGTACGATTAATTATAACTGTAGCATTTATTCTTCTTGGTATTGTTTGCATCAAGATGTCTGGGAATATGATTTCATCCAAGGTATCTAACGCAGCTGGTTTTGCTGCAACAAGTGATAATAGCCTGGCAAAATCTTTGATAAACAGAACATCAAAAGGTTCTTCTGTTATTAATCTTGTTGATGAATACTACAGAAATGTTCCAGTATTATTGGTGACAGGAGAAACTTACAATACACAGGAAAAATTTACTTATGATCTGGACAGTGTCCATGATTCTTCAAATGCAGCTTACATAAATCCACTACTCGATTACAGAGTTGATGTTGGCTTTAATCAGGATAATGATGTCGGCTGGGTTCGCATTGTACAGTCTGATTTAGTAGGTAAAGCAGATTTACCTACTGTACAGAATACAATTAGTAGCTACAATGATTTGCAATCAAAATTTAAGTTACAAAAAACTTTAATAGAAGATCAGTATGCTTTGTATCAGAAGCATAAATAGTTCTAAATTCGTTTTGAACTCTAATTAGAGCCGGTGTGAGTAATATCACACCGGCTCTTTGACGCTCAGGCGTCAGTCGTGGTTTCATAACAAACACCTTAATTTGGGGATCTACAGATGAATAATCTGTAGATCCCTTTTACTCAGTAATGAGTAATAGGCCACATTCAATTAGCAACATAGTTTGAAAGGAGGTTTATTTTTGAGTGATTCTGTAAATTCTGGTTTCCTAATTGGATTTAACTTAGTACTCACTTGCGTATTGGTATCAATCGCGATGGTACTTTTATCTAATGGAAAAGTTCTTACAGCATCGGTTAGTACAAAAATCTCTGCAGTAAATGCAAATATACAGGATGATGGTCTGATCCAGTATGATGGCGCAACCGTTAAAGGATCAGATGTTGTCAATTGCATTAAACGGTATTCTTCAAAACTTGACATTACTGTTAATAAACTGTGTGGGTCAAAAGCTGAAACAGCAACAGTGTGTAAATGGTCAACTTCAGACTTGAATGGAAAGAAATTTAATAATCTGCCGTCATACGCTTATGATGACATGACTGGAAATCCATTATCTGATAGACAAATTTACATCAATCCAAATGCTGACTTTAAAGGTGATGTGATTAAAAACGCAAATGGTGTTATTACATCTATTGTTTTTAATCAGGTTTCTTATCATCAGGATGCTTATGAAATTCCAGACTCTGGAAATACAACAGTTGTTATTAACAATTCAAATAATGACGTTAATGCTACTCTAGCTGCATCACTTTCTAGTTTACAGGTTGCAACGGAGAGCCTTAATAGTGCTATTGAGAATCTTCAAAATTCTGGATCTGGTACAAGTAGCGTACAAGCACAGATGCTTGCTATTTTGCAGACTCTGAGTGGTGAAGTATTACCAGGAATGTCAAGTAAGTTAGATGACCTTAGTTATGCAACTGGCACAAGTCCAGATATCTCTAAAGATATTACAAAGATGCAAGGTGATATTAGCTCTATCTATGAATTACTTAAGAAGGCTGATTTTAAGACTTCCGATCATTCGATAGATGAACTTTATAATAACACAACAAGTGCAAATAGTAACCTTGCTTCTGTGGCATCTGATATGAATGCAATGAATGCTAAGTTTGAATTAATGGCTCAGCAGGTTCAGAACATTCAAAATTCAATCAATTCTATGGCATCACAAATGTCTTCCGACCATGCAGCTATTTTAAGCGCATTAAATTCATTACAAGCAGAACAGGCAAAACAGAGTCAGAAACTTGACGAAATTGAGTCAAAAGTTTCAGGAGTTGTTGGCGAAAACTCAAGACTCAAATCTAAGGTTAAACAGCAGGCAGATGAAATTAGTTATTTGGAAAGTTTGCTTGCAAGTAGATCTACTGGAGTTTCTACCTACGGAGATCTTAAAGAATACAGTAAGAGAGATGCTTCTTACCTCAATCAGATCAGAGATCTGCAAACTCAATATCAGAATTTAGTTTATATTATGAAAACTGTTTCTGGTGACTTTTCAGATTTTAATGATTGGGTACAGGCACATCCAGGTAAGACGGCATGAATGCAGCTTCAGATGGTTTAGGTCTTGCAGGTGATCTGCTTATTGTTTGTTTGATTCTGTCGGTCGGAATCGTAATTGGTAAAATGTCAAATCAGATGGGTAGGGCAACCTCAACCGTGATAAATCAGAATACTATTGAGTACTTGGAAGCCGATATTTCTAGCTTGTTGGCAAGCAAACATACAGGTGCTTCTGTAAAACAGTATGTAACTAAATATCGACGGACAATGATAGTAGAAATTGAAACAATAAAGTCTGATAAAGCTGGTGTTGATCCTCTTTCTATTGACGCTAAGACTTCAATAAAAGAGTTGAGTGATGAGAGCAGCGTTTATTATATTGATAACGCTGCTCAGTTTTCTTGCACCGCTAAAAAAGACAGTAATGGAAACTATCGTGAATTGATCTTTAAGCAGAGTGGTGCTGTTACGCATCCTGCTTTACCACAAGAAATTAAAACAGCTGATGAAGCTAAGAATTACTTATCGTCTTTATTTAGTACTAATTCTCTGAATTGGTATCAGATCGCATTGAATGTGAAAGATACTGTTGAGGATTCAACAGATGCTAAAAGTAAATTAGTGCAGTTTGTAAATTCCTATGGGCAGCAAAATACAATTACTAAAGACAGTGATTGGTCTGCTGTAACTGCGGGTGTTGGCAGCTTACTTGAAGATTATAAAGGTTCTTTGGATGCTACTATAACAACTGAGCAGCATCACAGGGATGCTTTTGCAGTCGATAAGTCTGGTGAATACGAATTAGAGTTTGTCCCTACTACCGTAATAGTAGTAAACGATGCTAACAGTAAAGTATACGTTTGGAGTTCAGAGCATGGTGCTGGTTGGATAACTTCCAGACCAGATGTTGGAATTTCAGACAAAGTTATTGTCAATAACTCAGCTACAACTTCTATTTCTGTTGTAGCTTACAATTAAATAGGTGTTTGTTGATATTGAGTGGCCACAATAATCAATATGTTGATTGGAGATATTCATATGAAATCAGTAGTAAAAATTATAGCAGTTATTGCAACAGCAGTAACTGCTATTTTTGTTGCTTTAATAGCATTAGCAAATGCTAAGAGTTCAGAACAGGAGGAGTTTTAAGATGGGAGCAGAAAAGGGTATTAGCATTGGTGCCGCGCTTATAATAACCGTAATGATTGTTGGTATACTTTTTGCAATTTATGGAGTTGGTACTGTTTTTTCCAATAAGGGATTAAGTCAGGCTGCACACTTATCTAAAAATTTTGATGATGTTGAGAAACAGAAGTATGCTGGAATGACATTGACCGGCGATTCAGTGGTTCAGGTTATTCAGGACTTCTGGGAAGATCCTACTTGTGAAGTCGTTGTATGTACACTTGATGGCGTTAATGCTGTGTACAATAAGGAATCAACAGATGGTACATACAAAGTTCCATTTGATGAAGCTTTAACAGGTATGCCAACTACTGACAGTAAGGGAAGATCTTTCCCGACTGATATCAGTATTAAGGACACATCGAAGTTAACAGCCACATCTTTTGTTAATGAAGATGCTAAAGCTACAACTAACGGTGTAACATACAATGTTACTGATGTTGCAAATTATAATATTACTGATGGTAACCCTGTTGGATCAGCTATTATTGTTGATGCTGCTCAGCTTGTACAGAACCCAGATGGTACACATGTTGTTCTCGGTGCAAAATCTGGTTACAATAATGCATCTACACTTGGTTCAGGTGGCTACATTTCCACTTCGTCTTCTTTTGAAGGAAGTATTCAGAAGGATGCGAACGGTAAGATTCGTAGAATCACTTTCGTACAGAAAGGTTAATTTAGCATCATGCGGGCGCGTAAAAGCACTCGTGTGATTTGGAGGTACACAATGCAAAGATTAGGAGATTTCTTCTTTAGGTTAATTGGTCCTATTCTTTTCTCTGCAGCTTTTTTACTATTTGTCTCTAATTACAATGTGATTAAGCAGTATTTGGATACTGTTAAATCAGAATTTGTTGAGGGTGAGGTCTATGAGCAGAGTAATGTAGACACTAATGACCGTATTTACAAATTTAAATCGGACGGGTCTTATGAAGTCGATGGATCTTATCTTGCAGGAATTCTAAGTGGTAGTATAACTGATAAAATAATAGTAGTTGGGGACAAGTATGATTATTTTCAACGTTTAGAGATAAACCCTCGATTATCCAAAGATTCTATAATGTACACAGCTTACCAAACATCTCTACAATCTAATTCAATTAACAAGTTAAAGGCTGTTTCTGCAGGTGCTTGGGTGGCTGGACAAAGCTTTGATCTTAATAAAATTATATCTTATTCTAGTAAGTATAAAGTGAAGGTATCTTATTACCCTACAAATGTTATAAAAAGCATTACTTACACTAAGATAAGTTAGGAGAGTACAGTGAAAGATGCTTTTGGTGCAGTTATTGCAATTATTATCACAATCGTCAGTTTGTTTATGATTCCAATGCAATACTTTGCGGACAAACAAGATATGATTACACAATCTTATGTTTATGCAACTGTTTGCGATTTTGTTTCAGATGTTCAGTTGAATGGTTACATTTCGCAGGATGCTTATAATAAGTTTTCCAAAAAATTAAGTGATACCGATAGCAGGTATCAGATTTCAATGACGCATACACATGATGTTGTATACCCAGAGTTTAATGAAAATGGCAACGCAATTAAAGGCACAAAAACAATTGCTTCAACTAAGTATGAGGATGATATTTTAGATGAACTCTATGATAGCAAAGGTATTTATTATCTTGAAAAAGGTGATAAATTTTCTGTAACAGTGAAGAACACAACCAGAACTATGGGGCAGAAGTTGAATTCTATTTTTACCGGATCATCTACAAAGTATGCAATTGTCGCTACGTATGGTGGTGTCATTAGAAACGAAAATTATTAAATCAGTCATGGTTAGTTTAATCGCTGACCATGATTTTCGCGCATTGATAATGCGCATTGCTTTTTACAGCATTTACTCCTAGTGGGGCAGCCGTCAACTGCCCCACACTGTGTTAAATTGGAGGCTTTATGAAAATAACGAATTTTGTATTAGTATTTTTAATTTCAATTTTTGCATATTATTCTATTTTAAATACTAATGTGCAAGAATTAAGTATTATTTCTTCTAAGTATCCTCAGTATAATAATGCTGTCGATACTGCAATTGATGCTGCTGTTTCAAGTTCTGTTGAATCAGCAAATGGTATTAGTGATTTATCATCCAATTTTGATGGTTGTGTAGATAAATTCTACAATAGCTTATTTGCTTCCTTTAATGCAACTGATAATGAGGTTTTACAGCAGGATTTGCAGTTGTATACCCCAGTACTTGCTTTAGCTGATGTTGATGGTTTTTACATTTTGTATAATGACACTGATAAGGAAGGAAAATTAACAAAAGTAAAAACACAGAAGTTTCCATACATTGCAGAATTTGATGAGGATATTAAGGGCAATTCAATGTCATATACAGTTAATGTAACATTGGGGGATGAGGTTACTGTAACTTTTGCCAGTGATAAAAATATTTACAATGGCAATTATTCAGAACTTGCTAAGAAATACCCGAAGACGCATTTAGCTAATGTTTATGAGAAGACTGTTTTATCACGTCCTGGTTCTTTCACTGATTGGAAAAATCATGTGATTTCTGAAGCAATCTGTGAGCAGTTAAATCATTATGTACAACGAAATAATACAATTGCTTCCGACTTTGGAATTAAGTATAACTTTACATTGCCAGAATCTGCATCTACAGAACTTGCTAATGGTATTAGTGATATTACTTTTATTGCTCTGTTTCAAGGTTATCCATACGGAGCTGGCACTAAAAGTGTTTATAATAAGTTTTGTGTTAGCGGTGCACATGTAGATAAAATACGTGCTTATTATGTCAGACCATACAAAGATGGCAATGAGATACATTACTATTATCATAAATACGATTGTAAAGAAATGCTTGATTCAACGATTACTGATGATGGATTTTATGAAACAAATAATGGACTTGGTTATGCATTTAGTTCAGCAAAAGAAGCTGCTGCATCCGGAGCTTTACCTTGCCCATACTGTTGCGAATAGGAGGATTTATGGGATCAGCTGAAGAAGGAATTGGCATTGGTGCGAAGCTGATTATCACAGTCTTGATAGCTTCTTTAGGCCTTGCTGCGTTTTTAGCTGCAAGGCAACTAATAACTGGAAGATCAGCAACTTTAGGTACATACATAACAAGGACAAATGAGAGTACTTACTCAAGATACAATGATGCAGATATTTCAGGTTATGACTTATGGGATTTAATGAGATCACAACGTGGCGTCAGGATCAATGGCTACAATTTTACTGTTGAGTTTATAACTGGTACGGCTGACGTTACTTGGTCCTCTGACAAATCAATTGGTGATGTTGTCTCAGATAATCAAGATGACACAAATTATGTTGGTGAAGATCAAACGTATCATTGTACTTTAGTACGATCTGATGGTAAGACCGGTGATGTTATTGGTGTAAAGGCACAATTAGTGCAATAAATTTCTCAACCCTGTTAAGTGTAAAAACTTGGCAGGGTTTTATTATTTTTAGGTTGGAGGGTTAAATGCGAAGATTAAATAATAAAGACGCAAAAACAGTTGAAAAAAGGTATTTTGATGCTGCACCGGTCATCCGAACCTATTTTAATGATGTAGTAACAGTCGATGGATTTATTATGGCAGTCGATGAGACCGGTGTTTACTTTTTCACTACAATTGAAGATCACAATAAAATACTTGTAAAGTTGTCAAACTACATGAATCAGCTTGCTTTGTCTAAGAAGGATATGGTTGTCTGCTATTTAGGATGGGAAGTTGCTCCAATAACAGATGATGTGTTTTTTAAGAGGATTCCAGACCATCGATTTCAGGATCTTCTTTTTGTTGAGATCAATCCAGATACATTTGAGCCATCATTACGGTTGCTGCTCAGTTCACGTACAGCAATTCTAAAACGTGATGATATTATTGATATTATTGGGTGCTACCAGAACAGTACTATTATGCAAGGCAGCTTATACGAATTTATGCAGGCAAGAGGGTTTAACCTTGATCGGCATTTAGTAGAATCTTTAGAAGAGTCTCCACTAGTTAGTTTAGATGATATTATCACTGACTTTGGTGAGGAGAGTGCAGTTGAAATTTCCAATGCTATTTCTGAATTTAGAAATGCACAGGATGAACCAAATTATTTGGAACAAGCAGATTTACAGAAGTACGTGAGAACTTCTTGTGATAAATCTGCTAATATGGCTGCGTTAGTCAGTGCTGTTTTGTTTATCGCTTCTGTTTTTGTTTTTCTGCTAAAGTTACCTGGTTTAGGTATTATTTTTGCTGTTTTCGGTATTCTCCAAGCTAGACATTTGGCTTTAATTTACAAAACCGGATTAGCAACTGTATTCACATGGTTAAACTGCGCTTCACTTATTTTTGGTGTTATTCAACTTATTGGTACGTTATCACCAAATATTATTGAGTTCCTGCAAAAAATGTTATTAATTCAGAGGTAAAATTATGCAAAAAGGTTTAGGAGTAATTATTGCTACAAAAAGTAAAAAAGGTAAACTTATGACTGATACTGTTGTAAGCTGCGACGCTAAGTTCTTTAGTGTAGGATCACCATGTGTTCTGCAAACAGCTGATTTTACATCAGTTCCTGCAGAGAGGGCATTGTATTTATGTGGGCACGGTAATAAGCGTAAACGAACCGTAAGTGGCTATTCATGCCAGGAGATTGCAGAAATGCTTATTGCTGCACATTACACGGGTAAGCAGAAACTATACGTTGCTTCATGCTATTCACTGACTAAAAAGCATGGGCTGACTTTTGCAGCTGAGATTGCGAATTACTTAGCAGATCGTGGTATTAATTGCCACTTTGAGGATTTGGCTACGAATATTTCAATTGTTTGCGATAATGAAAAATCTGTTAATTGTTCTTCAGTCTACTTTAATTCATTACAGAAAAAGATATTTTTTGAAGCGCAGCAAATGTTGGTGAATGAAGCATTTCCTGTAGATACCGAAACTTTAAATAAAAAGATTAAAAGTGACAAAGGCAAGATAAGTAACTGGAATAAGCTTGTTAACGCAGGTGGCTTGCATCCAATTATCTCAAGCGCATCTAGTATTATTTGTATGCTTGATGGCTTGGCCTTGTTTCTGATTTATTGTTGCATCATGATGTATTTTCAGTGTCCAATTGGTAAGTTTAGTTTATGGCTTATAATACCTGTTTGGATCATTGCCACTCTTGGTTCTTACAATGGTTTATTGACGTGTATTCCATTATGGATTCCATTAATGGCATATGCACTACAAGCTAAAACTGGAACACTTGCATGCCTTTTGATTGTTCAATTGTTATTTGCCATTGTTATGCTAGTTAGAGAATCAGCCAAATTGTTTAAAAAAGTTAATTCTTGATTTAAAAATTACCAACTATTCGTTAAACCGGAATTTAGCGAATAGTTGGATCACGCTATTCATCGTCATCATCAGATTGATTAAGTTTATGTGTCACTTTGCATAAACATAATACAATAATTTGCATAATGATGATACTATATCGAATTATATAGCAGAAACATATGGTTATGCAACAATTTGATCACGATTCATTTGCATATAAATAATACAAAGATGCTGATTTTGCATTCTGTTAATACAAAACAGCTGATTTATTTGCATATAAATGATACAAAATAGTTGATTTTGTATTTAGATAATACAAAGTCTACTTTGCATTATTCACTAACGTATATCATCAATAGCTTTGATTGGTCGATTTATTTGATGTTCATGTTTTTGTTCTTCATTTATGAAGTAACTGAGCATCACATTTTTCTTCATTCCATTTTCGCTGGCTGCTTCCGCAAGGTATTCATTAAGATAAGCTGGAATACGGTAATTAAATCTAACATTTGATTTATTTGCTTTATTGAAGTTTTCAACAAATATGTCAGCAAAGTATTCATTAACTTTAGTTTTTACCTGATATTCATTTGCAAGAATCTGAGCAATGTATTGTTCACGACTGATTCCTTTTTTGATTGCAGTTCTTTCTAACCAGCGTTTTTGCTCTTTAGGTATTGTTGTGCCATTTGTTACAAGTGTAAAGTCCAAATCAGATAATGCATCACCTGGAATCAAATCTGCTTTTTTTACAGAATTAAATAGATTTGTTTCTTTCTCCGATTTATTTTCCTGTTCAAGTTTAGGTTCATCCGGCTTGCTTGATGTTTCTTTATTGTTATTTTCATCAAGATTTTTCAGAGTAGTATCTGCAGAATCTTTTTCATTAGCTTCATGTTTCATTTTATCTTCAGATGTTTTATTAGTAACATCTGATTCATTTTTAGTTAACTCTGAAGCGGTCTCCTGCTTTTCATCTTTTGAAGATTTAGTGGTCTCCTGCTTTTCATCTTTTGAAGATTTAGCGGTCTCCTGCTTTTCATCTTTAACAGATCCAGCTTTCTCCTCTTTAGATGATTCTGTTACAGCAGCTTGCTTCTCCTCTTTAGTACCGTCAGAAGCTTCAGTAGATTTTGATGTTTTATCTGTAGATGGTTCTGGTTTTATGTGCTCTATATTATTAAATAATCCGGCTATTGGGTCGAAGTTTTTATTTAGTGCCATGTTTTGCATCCTTTCTTTCAATTGTAATGCCGCACAATTCTTTTACAAATGCTCTGTAATCTTTTGCTGCGTTGCTTTTAAAGTCAGCTTCAATTAAAGGTGTTTGTGCAGCTTGTGCCATCCTTACAGCCACACTTTCTCTGATTGTTGTTGAGAACAATTTAATATTAAGTTGTTCTACTAAATTTTCAAGCGACTTACGTACATTACGTTCAAGTACCATATTAGCTTTATACTTAATAAGTAAAATGCCTGCTATCTTCAGATCTTTATTTGGCAAGCTTTGCACACTATGTACAGTGTCTAAAACTTGTTGTAAACCAATAAGACTAAATCTGTCTGCTAACATTGGTATAACAATCTGATCAGCTGCTACCATACAGTTTAGAAGAAGATGATTTATTGTAGGGTTTGTGTCTATGATAATATAGTCATAATGCTCTTTGAGCGGATCCATAAATTGTTTCATACGGTAAATTCCCATGATCGGATCCTTTTGGAGTTCAATGTCAACTGATCCAAGTAATCTGTCTGCTGGTATTATTTCACCATAACTTGTTTTTTGTACAGCGTCCATTGGGGTAACACCCTCTGTACCCTTTAACAAGTCATACAGCGTTGCTATGTTTTCTGTTTTGGCATTGTAGGTATCTGTTGAATTACATTGCATATCAGCATCAATCAATAATGCTTTTTTCCCGGCGTAGTCAAGCATAGACGCCAGTGTGCATGCAGTTGTTGTTTTTCCAATACCGCCTTTTTGGTTTGCTATTGCAATTACAGTAGCCATGTAATGTATTACCTCCTTATAGTTTATTCAATCTATAGTGTATTAAGAGTATACCATAAGTTTTGTAAATATGTCAAGTATTATAAACTGAATGTATGGTGAATCTTTTGCATATCATAAACTTTTATCAGATTATAGATACCTTAAATGTCTAGTGTATTGAATAAACATTAGTTTTTCAATATTTTGTCAATGTTTTATTTATTTTCAGTGTGTATTGTGTTAGGTATCATTACAATGTTTATAATCTTTTCTATGTTATCTATGTTTATTATGTTTTCAATGTTCATAGAGTTTTCAGTGACATCAGCTGCAGTTTCTTACCGATTACATTGTATTTTGTGTTCATGTTATACTCAATGTTTATTATGTTCATAATGTATATAATGTTTTGTATACACATAATGTTATTATTGTTTTAATGTTATGCAACATTGCTTACATTTAATATGTTAAATATTTATACTATCTTAGTAATATTTTATAACATTATAACATTTAGAATGTGTTATGCCTTTGTAAGGTTACAAGCAATGGCATCTCCTCCGGTAACTGGATAAATTAAATCACCTTCTATGTTTATGATGTTTTCAATATTACTTATGTTCATAATGTTTACAGTGTTTTCAACGTTTTGTAGCTTATAATCGTCTTTAGTATTCTAGGTGTTTGATGTATCTTTTATGCTACTGATTTATTTAATGTTTTTTATGTTACTTATGTTCATGGCGTTTATATTGTTTTTAACGCACATAATTTATTGAGTGCACTGATTGTTTGCATGATTTAAAAGCTGTGATAATTTAAACGTTTTAAAAAGGTCATAAACGTCTTTAATTTAAGTGATGCAAGACTTATATACCTAAACAGCAGCATTGGCTCTATGAGCCTTTTACGCTGTTTGGTGACCTGTTTACTTTATTTACTTTCGTTTCACCAGTATTTTTGTCACATGAATAACCATACTCATAATATCAGTATGATCAGAATAGACATGATAAGTAAATCTGTTTTCCGGGAAGCCGCAATTTACTGGGATTTCTTTATTTTATCAAATAAGTAGAATGCATTATGCCAGCACATGCTGTATTATTCACAATTGTTTTTTCAAGATCCACATTATTTAAAGTTAGATAAACATAGTAGGATACTTATGCACTATATTTTTTGTTCGATGTTGATAACTTTCTTTGCTACAGCAGTGTATTTACATGCAAGTTTCTAATTTATTGCACTACAAAAAGCCCATCCTTTCGGGTAGGCTTTTGTAAGTATTGGGCAGCTTACTAGGATATAATTCTGTTTGCTAGCGTTCGTATGTATGCTGGGAGATTCCTGATCGGAGTTCCATTATTGTTGACATACACTTGTTTTATTGCCATTGTGATATTATCTAATGGGATACGCAGTGCAATCTTACCAATGTCATGGAATTCCTTTTTACTTGGATGAATCTGGTCATCTGGATACTTTAAGTTCATGCTATCAAAGAATTCACGAATCTTCTTTTCAGACTTAGCAATAAGTTCCTGACGTTCTTTTCGTGGATCAAATGATTTAGTTGCATTAATTTTAATGTATTTGCCGGATGCTGCAATTGCAATATCAAACATTTCTTTTATAGTTGAATTGCTTAGAATCTTATAAATATCCTTAACTTGTGTATAGGATGGGAACACTGTCTTCAGTTTACTCAGATCACATCCAGTACTTGTACCGACATTCTGTTTTCCCGGAAACTGATCCATTAAACCACGAATAGCGAACCTTAAGGCATTTATTGTCCTTAAGGTTCGCAGTTTATCAAATATATTTCTTGTAAGTGTAATGAAGCCTGATCCACCTCTTGATGCAGGTAGATTATTGTCTGCATAGTAGTCAATGAAGATGTGATAAGTTCCGGAGAGGTCTCCTTCACAGAATCGTAAATATCCTTTATGATTTAAGATCTTCATGTTGTGAATCACTGTTCTTTCTGATATAGAAAGATACTTGCTTGCTTCATAAATATCTAATACAGCATGAGCATTAGCATTAACATTAAGGAAATGCAGGTACATGTATAATAATATAGCATTTTTGTTTAAAGCAATGCCATCACCGAAAGCATTCTTTTCATTGATATACTTGATGGATTTCGTATCGTAATTGTATTCTGTATAGTTAGGTCGTATACCAACGGCTTTAACTAATGCTCGAATGTTAACATTTACACTTGTTGCCAGTCTTGGCTTGATCAGATTAAGTTCCATCTGCATGTCCTGCACCTCCTTTCAAGTTTGAATTATGCCTGTTTTACTTGATTTTTTCAAATTGGTTTTTGCACTATAAATTAGATCATACTTTTATTTTTGCACTAAAAAATTTGATACAGAGAGTTTGCAGCGACTAGCTATTCAGCTACACTTTCAGGGATTGCACTAAGAATTTAATGACACTTTAATTCAATACAAGAATTGCACTAAGAATTTAGCTACAGTTGCAATAAAAAGACTATGTTTTTGTAGACAATAGAGCTAGAAGCACTATAAAATTATTGACATTTTCGAGAACTGCACTAAGGATTTGTATACAAAAATTCTATTGTAAACTAGTGTGTGAATTAGGTTGACAATTATAGTGTTGCACTAAGAAATTGTAGACATATTAGTAATGCACTATGTAATTGGTTACAATTACTATTTTTGCACTAAGAAATTGGCTACATTTTTTAAGCACGTTAGAAATACACTAAGAAATTGAAGACATTTTAAAGCATAGCACTATGAAATCATCTACACTTTTTTGTGTAGCACTATTAGATCATGGACAATCAATGGGAGATGCACTAAGAAATGATACACACTTTTGAGGTTGAAACAAAACAGAAATGTGAATATAATAAAGCTGATGGAGGGTTTATTATGAAGAATATTTCTGCAGCGATAATATCAGATATTAAAAAATATTTGGATTCAGATCTTGTATCTTTTTATGATACACATCACACAAAAAGTAAAAATTATGATAATTCTCTGTTCGACTTAATAATGTATTTAGTAATGTCAGAGATTCTTGATAAGGATCCAGGGGGACTCTCAAAATTAATGACATTGAAAATGAGATCAAGGACGACAAAAAAGAATCGATATCTGAAGCGTTGCAAGAATGACATTGATACTAGGCTCTGGGAAACACCAGATGATCTGGATAAGTTTTTTGCTAAAAACAAAGTATATGCCTACAATGCTTTAAATTCAGAGCAGCGTGAAACGGTGTATGCCGGAAAGTCACTGCTTGATATTATTAATGATGAATATAAGATTGTTGAACTGTGGGCAAAAGATAGCCAGTCAAAGATGATTGACTACCCAGGTGCTGATAAAATAACAGCTAGAAATCAGTATTGTAATTTTGAGAGTGATCTTATAATCAATATTCTGCAAATAATTAAGGATCAGTATCATTCTGATCTGAGCAGTCAGACTGTTACTTATTTGGATTATTTGGGTGATAAGTCAATCTTCAGTGCTACACGCGCGCAATACCCGATCAATAAAAATGGTGTTACACAAATAGCAATACAGGATCCGAATGATTCAAATGTAAAAACAATCATCACATATGATGGAACAGTAGATGGCTCATTTGTTACTTTGCTTGATATGCTAGACATCAATATTATTTCTTATTTTATTAACAGGACCATTCAGGCAGATGCTGAACAGCGTTCTTTCTTGATTGCAGAAAATGAGCTTGTTAAAGCTGTTTTGTTAAAAAATGGTGTAAATCGTATCATTACAAAGACTGATCGGGAGCGTGTGAATACACGAATTGCCAAATTACAGCATATTAAGATTGATGTTTATAAACATGGAGTCCATCAGCAGGCATATGGTCTTGTTGGAGATACTTCACCAGTAAAGTTGAACGGCATTAAGTATATTGAGTACTTTCCAAGTTTATATATTACGAAACAGGTAGAAGAAGGTTTGATAACCAGATTACCTACTTATGTGCGTGATCAGCTTAATAATGAAGCTGCAAAATTATTGTATATGCCTTTAATGCAGCAACGTTACAGGATTTACAGAATGATCCGCTGTGGTACTATTTCAGATGGCGACTATAAAATGGTACTTCGCAGATTAGATTTTTCAAAGTTTTTGAATTTTTATAAGTGTTCCGTACGAATGGAACGTGATTTAATTGAAGGTGCCTTGACAGAGTATGTGAATAAGAAAATATTTATTAAAGATTTTTCATATTCGCGTGTAAATGATGAATACACTCTTGAATTCTTTAAATTGTCTGATATGGAAATTTCGGACATAGAGTATGTATTTTACAATCAGGATCCTGAGAAAATCTCGACAATGATAGTCGGTAACGTTATATCACCTTGTATTATTGATACGTCGCAGGTTCCTGTAACAGATACAAATTTTATAGAAGAAAAGCAGTCGGAGTAATGTTCCGGCTGTTTTTTATTGGAGGTTTTTATGGTAGCTACAGATAAATTGCAACTTAATCAGACTATTTTTATGATAACCGAGGATGTCTCTGGTGCTTCAACCATACCTTGCATGATAACAAGGGTTTTACCAGATTGTGCATTAGCTGGTTCTATTACTGGTGTTGAAGTGATTGTGGATCGTACCACGGCCAGTGATTTTTATTTATCTTTGGATGAGGCAGAAGCTGTAATAGAAAAGACTGGAAGAAAACATAGTTGTTGGGTATAATACATAAATTTATCTCAGTTATTAACTAAGGACAAGTTGTTTACAGACAGCTTGTCCTTTTCTGTTGAATTAATACATTCAGCAGAAGTTTAGTTATGTTAGGGCTGCAAGTGGGCAGCCCGCTGAGAGGAGACTTTATGTATTTTATTGCTTATGTTAAGCAGAAATTGAAAAATCATGTTTCTGTATTTACTGGGAATTACGATCAAGAAGATGCTCAAATGAAAGATTCAGCAAATTGGAAGGAAACACAACTTGTATATCCATTACTTGGTTTCTTTAGCGCTAAGACCTCTGAGCAGGTTGTTAATTTTATTTGTAATACTACATCTTTTACGCATGATGATATTGCTGTTGTTCAAGAGCAAGGTCCTGCATCATACTTTTCTATCAATTCAGCTTATTTAAGCAATTTTGAGTTTGAAGATGGAAAATGTATGAATCTGGATGGTGTACTTATCACCGATTTACCATTGCAGAATCTCGACGAAGCATCAATTGCACTTGGGTGCAGCTATTACATTTTTGATCTTTCGTTAGTATTTACAGAATTATTTTAGGACATAGTTAAAGGAGACATTATGAAGTGTAAAACACATGAATCTAATGACATTACACAGTATTACTGTGCTTTAACTGATCGCCTGGATCATGAGTGTAATGATATCAGACAGAAACATTTTTTGATTGATAATCGTGATGTTCGTAAAACGTGTTTACTATTTGCAATTCAGATGAGATTATTGGTTGTTTATTACTGTATGCAGATACACTTAATATAGCTTTTATTTACATCATACCAGATAAGCTCAAGTCTGGAGATTATCAAAATAATTTAAGTGAGCTGATTAGAGAATTTATTGGTCAAAGATTGGAGATCGAAAATGGCAATTAGAAATGTATGGACTATAACACCAAATAAAAAGGTCATTAGTTATCGCTTGCAATATACGTCAAGTCCTGATGTACAGGAGGATATTAGTAATTTACATCGTGAGATTGCTTATGTGTTTGGCGGATTTCCGCTTGACATTTCTTTAAATTCACCTAAAGCTGTTGGCTCCGAGCTATCGGTTGTTAAGCAGCGTTTAGATGATAAAGCTGTATTTGATGTGTGTAAATCTCTGATGAAAGATAAAGAAAATGATGGCAGTGAAGAGTTCGCAAGTTCAGCAGCTATTATTTTTGACTGGGTTTACATTCAGGCAGTTTTGCAAAAATTCAATAACAATATCAATTTATCAGATTTCACTCATTTTACAGATGTAAAATCACAGTATGGAGTTATTTATAGTGGAGCACGTGCTGTAACCGCTCTGAAGCTGTTACAGCAGTATCATAACTGGAATGAGATTATTTCTGATTTTGAAAAATTTAGCACTTGGCATTTGGACAATGTTTCAGATGCACAGGATGCACCGAGGGTGATTAATGATTATCGAATCGTACAATCAGTTGATGATCATATTTCAATAGTCTCTCGTTTATCTAAAAACATTTTGAGCATTGTGGCAAAGAAAGCAGGTATGCAGCTTTGGGATAGTGATGGCAGATATATTATGTATGCTGGGCACTTTGATGAAAGCTGGATACAGGATTTCGTTTCATAATAATGAATATTTAAGAGCGTTTTGACAAAGACGCTCTTATTTTTTGGAGGATTACATATGCAACAGATTGATAAGGAGCCTTCATTGAATGAGTTCTTAGAAGCATTATCACATAACAGTAGACTATACCATGTCTATAATTCTGAGGAAGATAGCAAATCTACGCTACTGACAGTAATTTTGCATCATTTGTACAAGCAAGGTAATAACAAGATCAAAAATTTGTATCTTGATGTTTTTACTAAATATGAACCTTGTTATGAATTGAGCTCATATACATATGGACCATGGATTCCAGTTACATCAGAGTTTGAATGCATTGCAAGTGCGGTTATCTTAAATTATTGCATGAAAGGTAATAATGCTCTGCACGAATTACTTTGGTATTTAAAGGATCCTGAACTTTCAGGATTGTATGAAAGGTATAAACAAATTCCAGGTATTGTTTTTGATCGTATTTTTGAAACCTTTAAATGTGTCTATCAGAATCTTGATTATTCTTTTACGTCTATTCGTGACATAAAGAAATTTATTAAAGGTTTGAGTACAACTGATGTTTCAGAAAGTACACAAGAGACACTACCGCTCATGCAGCTGTTTTTGGATATTTTTTCTGTGAGCGATAGAGCTTTTAAATTATCATGGCTATTTTTATCAGATTATCTTGATAATGGGAAATTTACATCAAAAACTCCAGGCAGTATGCTAAGGGTGCTACGACCAGCAGTTCATAATTGTTACACTGATATACATAGGGAAACAATTGCTTTCATGTATAAAGCCTATAGGGTTAAGTTTAGCAATAAGACAACTTCTGAAATATACAAGCTATTAGATAAGCATTTATCTGAGTATGAGCAGGCTTCATTAGACATGTATTTAAGCTACAATAATGCAAGATCATGGGATGACATTTGTACAAGCATCAAGAAGATTGCTGCCAGTTATTATAGTCCTCTTCACTGGACGAGTGGCTTAGTGTCATTGCCTTCGCCTTCCGATCAGATTGAGGTAGATTCCAGCATGATAAAGCAATGGGTCTTAGATACAATTGATGTGTGCTTGATTACTTTTGTAAGTGAAGATCATGATTACGTAGAAATTAGGCAGTTTATGCACAATATTCCAGAGGATTCTTATGCAGCTATTTTGTCTTTACATGAGCTAACCGCTCAGCTACTTTCAAAATATACCGATTCCGTTTACACAAAAATGACACTGGATCAGTTTTATACACAGGTTTATACAGACATAGCCTCATTAAAGGATCTAAATTCTACTAATCAGCATTTGACAGAGCAGATATCGACATTACAGAAAGAATTGACTGATCTAAAAGCTGCTCATTATGAGGAGAAAATGCAGACTCCAGTGAAAATGGGATTAGATACAAAAGAGTATATTATTCAGCAGAAGAATTCAGAGGTTGAAGCTTTACACATAGAGCTTGCAACTGCAAAAGAAGAGCGTGAAGCCCAAAATGCTTACATTGACTCTTTACAGAAGATGTTAGCTGATCTTACGGACTCTCAAGAGTCTGCCAATGCAATAGAAGATGATACAATGATTGACGATAAAGTTGTCATCTTTGGGCATTTGATTGGTACTGACAAGCAGAAAGTTCTGCAGAGGATACCAAGAGCAGAATTCATCTTTGATGTTAATCGTGAAATACCAAGTGATACTCCAGTCGTTGTTGCTACAGCACGCATGAATCATGCTTTAATGTACAAGATTGCTTCATGCACTGATAAAAAGAATATTCATTATTATAACGGAACTTCTATGCAAAACTTATACAAAGTCTTACTTAAGGAGGCATAATTAATGAATATTTATGACATCATAACGAATAGAGTTGTTGAAGCTCTAGAAAATGGTACAAAACCATGGAAGAAACCTTGGGTCTGCACTTCACTGGCTTATAATATAGCAAGTAGAAGAAATTATAGTTTACTCAATCAAATGCTTTTAAAACATACTGGCAAGTATGCAACATTTCGTCAATGGACTGACTTAGGTTATCAAATTAAACGTGGTGAGGTCGGTGAACAGGTTGTTTTTTGGAAACATCTTGTTGTGCAAGACAAAGAGAATCCTGAATTACTGAAAGATATTCCAATGCTTAAGTATTACGTAGTTTTTCATTCAAGTCAGCTTGAACATTATTGCGATAGGAAAGTAAAAATAACGGATGAAGAGTATCCTGATGCACAGACTGTCTTTGATAAGTACATAGCTGCAGAAAAAATCCCAGTAGAGTTTGGTGGTAATGTTGCAAGCTATTCATTTATGACCGATTTAATCAGACTACCAAAGCGCGCAGATTTTAGGTCTGCTGGTGATTTCTTTTCAACAGCTTTTCATGAAGCAGTACATTCAACAGGAGCAGATGATAGATTAAATCGAAATCTTGTTTCTTTTGTTGATAATGTTGATGCGTATAGCAAGGAAGAGTTGGTTGCTGAGATTGGTAGTTCAGTGTTATTAGCTACACTTGGAATTGATGATACAAAAGTAAAAACTAATTCGATTTCGTATCTTGCAAACTGGGCCGAAGCGTTAAAGGCAGATAAACATTTAATTGTCAAAGCTGCGTCTAAAGCTGAGCAGGCAGTAAAGTATATTTTAAATGCAAAATAATCATAAAGGGATTTGAAGCATCTTGTTTCAAATCCCTTTATGCTTTAGATAACTGTGTTTGGAAAGAGGTGTTTTTATGTCAATAGGTTTAAGTGAGTTACTTGTAATCATTATTATAATCATAACCCTATTTAAACCGGAAAAACTGTCTGACTATGCTAAAATGGCTGGCAAGTTCTTAAAGAATGTTAAGCAGGCTGCTAAAAGTATAACAGATGCTACTGAGCCAGTCAGGGATGCCATTCAGCCAGTAACTGATTTAAAGAAGGATATTGATACACAAATATCAGAAGTAAAAAATGAATTTAAAAATGAAAAGGAGATTAAACAATGAGAATAGGATTTTTAGAGTTGATTGTTATTTTTGCTATTATTTTGGTTTTATTTGGTGGTAAGCAGCTGCCAAAACTTGCACAGTCTCTTGGCAAATCTAAGAAGATTCTGCATGATGAGTTTAAATCTGGTGAAGATTCCAAAGAAGGTATCGAAGAAAAAGATGAAAAGGATAATGTGGTAGATGAACAATAAAAACCAATTAACATTGTCACAACATTTTCATGAGTTGAAAAAGCGTGTAATTGCGTGCTTTGCTTTTTTCATAGCCATTTTTTGTTTTTGTTATTACAATGCAACTTCTATCACTAAGTGGTTTATTCAGATTGGTAAGGATGCAGGGTTTACAGTTGGTTATGTTACTCCGCAGGAAATGCTAATTCAATCATTAAGACTGTGTGGCACACTTGCGTTAGTTGCAAGTCTTCCATTAATAATCTGGAATGTACTTGCATTTATTATGCCAGCTATTTCATCACAACGTGTACATAAATTGATAGCTACAGGTGTGCTAGTTTTCTTTAGTTTATTTGCACTTGGGATTGTCTTCTGTATAAAGATTCTATTTCCTTTTGTGTTTCAGTATCTGTATTCATACTCAAAAGGATTTGAGGTCACTGGGTACGCAACTGTAAGTTCTTTTCTCAGTTTGTTTTTGACAACAACTTGGATAATGGGATTCCTATTTGAAGTTCCTTTATTTAGTGCATTACTAACCATTGCGGGGATTTTGAATCATACTGTAATGCAGAAAGGACTGAAGCCTGCTGTTATAATAATTGCAATTATTGCCGCTATTATTACGCCACCAGATGTTGTGTCAATGATGATTGTTGGAATACCTATGATGGCTATTTATGTTTTCAGTATTGGTATTAGTTTTGTGTGTGAAAGAAAGAAGCATACAAAAACTTCATCAGAGTAAAATCATTCCTTTTGTTACTGGTATTGAGTGTAAAAGCTCAGTGCCGGTTTTAGTATAATTCTTATCTATGCTAATCAAATTTTATGAAAGGGGAATGATTATGAAAATCAAAAAACTTGACAGAAGTAGAAAGATCCTTCTTTCTGTGGTACTGATGATTACTTTAGTGTGTGGTGTTATTTTTTACACAGTGCAAAAGCCTGAAGTAACACTTGCAACTGAAGTAAAGCTGCGAACATATGACACTTTAAACCAAAATGAACCTATGAAGGAGTCAGATCTGCGTGATACAGAAAGTATCAAGAAGTGGGCGATGCCAATTGTTGAAGGTACATTAAAAGCAGAAAAGCGTACACTTAATGATGAAGAGTATCAGAAAGTGCTAAACGCAGTTGTAAAAACACTTAATGACACAGTGGATGCCGGTAATATAGATATTCAGGCAGATGGCACTTTAACTGATTTATCAAAGAGTTATGTTGCTAATGCAGTTGCTAATGCCATTGCATATGCTTTACCGGAGGAAGATTTAAAGTCTACTGTTGATGGTTCAACTACACAGTATAAGCAGATTTTGGATATCCAGAAGGCTTTAAATGCTCTTGATAATTCAAATCAGACTTTAAAGAAGACTGTAAGTGCAATCAATAATACGTACCAGAATTCATCTACTGATACGAGTTCTCAGATTCATGCAGTTGATATCTCCTTGACAGAGAAGCTTGATGCACTCGAGACTGAATTACTTGCACAAATTCATTACAATAAAAAGACTGGTGATCGTTTAACAAAAGATGTTTCTGATATTCAGGATATTCTTGATAGCATTACCAGTACGCAGAATGAGTGCTTGTCTCAAGTCAAGACCGCTTTAGCCAATATCAAGACTCTAACAACCAATGTTTCTGATCTTGCAAAAGCTGATGAAGAGACAAAGAAGCAGCTTAAGGAAATAACAAATAATATTACAAGTGTTACAACTCAGATTGATAAGACGCAGCAACAATTTACTAATCTGTTGAATACAAAGGTGAAGAATCTTACTGATTCTCAGGAAGCCCTAAAGCAGGAGATTACAACAAATATTAGCAAGACACAAACTTCTTTGCAGACATTAGTTGATAATCGCGTTACAGAGCTTACCACAAAGTTGACTGGTAGTATTGATACTTTACGTAAAGATACGGATAGTAATGACCAAAAAGCAAATACTGCTTTGAATCAGACAGAGACAACAATTAGAAATGAAATTACAAGTTCTAAGGAGTCATTAACGAAGATTATTCAGCAGAATGTTACACAATTGACTGAGAATATGTCTTCAACTAAATCAGAGTTACAGCAAAAGATTGATAAGAACTATACTGATATAACAAATAAGCAGGATGCAGATAAGAAAGAACTTTCTGATAAGCAGGATGCTAATAAGGCTGAATTGAATTCTACTATTACTGATGTGCAGAAGGATCTGCAGCAGCAAATCTCTAAAAATCTTGATGATCTTAACAAGACAATTAGCAATAATGTTGACGATTTGAATAAAACAATAGCTGGTAATAAAACTGAGTTATCTAACAAGATTGACAAGACAAAAGAAGAGATGACTAAGAGTATCGAGGATACTAAGAATGAGCTTAACACAACAATAGATACTAAAGTTACTGAGTTGAATCAGACTATCACAGCTTTAGATCAGAAGCTTTCAGCAAGTATTGACGATACAAATGCTTCATTAGCACAAACTAAAGCAGATCTGACAGCAGTAACTACAAGGGTAACAAATGCAGAGGCAAGTATTACAAATATCAATCAGCAGATTACTGACTTGACTTCTAAGTATGATACCGCGATTCAGAAATTGTGGGATCAGGTTAATACTAATTCTGCTGATATTAAGGCTTTACAATCACGGTTAAATGCTTTTATTGCATCTGCTAATGGTCATTACAAAGTTGATATGGTGCCAGGTTTTACTATTACAGCAGCTCAGTGGAAGGCAAGTGGAAGTAATGTTACTTATACATTTACACATAAGTATCTGAAAAATTGCACTGTTGTTGATGTTGATTATGCAAGTCAGTATGATATTTCACCAACTTATCAGGTGAATTCAGATGCTGGCACACTTACTATCACTATCCCAGCATCTCAGGCACAAAATATTTCGATTGCTGATATTATGTGCTATCACCTAATTGATGATGACAAGGGAAAAGATGCAGCTGCGACGCATTCCGATGATTCAGAAAAATCGGTAGTTGATGAACCTAAGAATGATACAGCTAAAGAGCCAGAGAGCCAGGCTCAGGATTTAACAGGACATAAGGAAAATGAAGACTCAAAAGATACGTACAGCACACTTAATTGAAAGGAGGATTCTTAGATGAAAGAGGAGAATGCAATTAGTGCAGAAACTGAAAAAATCAGTCGCTTGGACTTTTTGAAGAAAACATCTTTAGGTGCTCTTGGCTTGCTTTTGCTTGCCAAGTCTACTGTAACTACAACTAATGCAGCTACAACTGTTAGAGATAACTTAGCAGGTAGCGGTGGTGGTGTTTGTATTGGTAATTCAGCACCAGCTAACAAAAGTAAACTTTGGATTGATACATCTCATGGCGGTCGTGGTGTGATGAAGTACTGGAATGGATCAGCTTGGTCTGCCACAGCTTCTGTTTGGGATGATTAGAGGTAATTTCTATGAATGATAACAAAAATACTTCTCCGATTACTGGTGTAATCGGGGGGGGTACTCGGTAAATAGTAAAAGGAAAGAAAAAACTAAAGAAAAACTAAAGAAAGCAGTTGTTACAGGAATAGCAATTACTGCAGTGGTCGCCAGTATTAATGCTGATCTCGAACCTGTGCACGCAGATTGTTATCCTGGTAATTGCTCAGGTGGGTGTTCAGGTAACTGTTATTCTGGCTGTGCAGAATCATGTCAGGGCTGTGGTGGCAGTAGTACAAGTTCATGCGATTGTTCAGGTTCATGTAGTGGTGGTTGCGATAGCAATTGCTATGATTCTTGCGTTGGTGGCTGTAATAGTAGTTGTGTAGGTGGTTGTGTTAATACATGTCAGGAGATTTGTGCTGATAATTGCGAAAATTCTTGCACAGGTCATTGCAAAGGTGGTTGTACAACTGGATGTACTTCATGTAATGGTTGCAGTAATTGCGGCGGTTGCAACGGAAGTTGCAGCACAGGGTGCTGCACATCATGCAATGCATCTTCTTATAGTTAGCTTTAGTCATCTTTAGTTTTTCTTATTGAGGGATCAAATGAGAGAGAGAGAGAGAGAGAGAGAGAGAGAGAGAGAGAGAGATCAACAGCTCTCCAGATAATGATAACAATTTAACTAACAAAAATAAAGAAAAGCTAAAGAAAGTAATAAATTCTGGTGCTGCTACATGCTTAGTTTTAGCAGTGGCTGAAACCGTCGCTCAAGATACCAAGGTAGCTGCTTCGGCTTGTTCAGGATGCGAGACAACCTGTGGCACATGTGGAAATCATTGTGGTACGGGATGTACCGCTGATTGCGCTTCGTACTGCGGAGGTGGTGGTTGTGATGCATCTTGCGCAGCTGCTTGTCAAAGTTCATGCCGTGATTGTTCAGCAGGGTGCGCCAGTTGTAGTAGTGCATGCCAATCTGATTGCGACAGTAGTTGCAGTGGCGGGTGTTTACATGATTGTAATAGTTGTGGTGGCAGTTGTTCTAATGACTGTTCAGGAGGCTGCTCTGGTGGTTGTATTGGCAGTTGTACAGGAACTTGCACCGGATCATGCATTAGAACATGTGCTGACAATTGCGAAAGTTCTTGCACAGGACATTGCAAAGGTAGTTGCTCAACTGGATGCACATCGTGTAATGGGTGTCAGTCTTGTAGTGGTTGTAACGGTTCATGCAAAGTCGGCTGTTACACTTCCTGTAATGCAAGTGCCTATGCATAAATCTTAAGTCATCTTTAGCTTTTCTTCTGAGGTAAATATTATGAGAGAGAGAGAGAGAGAGAGAGAGAGTAGCTCGCTCACTTTGGATCAAAACAATAAGAATAAAAATAGAGAGAAGCTAAAGAAAGTAGTAAGCACTTGTACAGTAGCAGAATTAGTACTGGCAGTGATTGCTACTGTTGATGAAAATAAAGAAGTTGTCAATGCAGACTGCATTGGCACTTGCATTGGCGGCTGTATTGGATCTTGTGTGAGTACGTCCAGTCAATCTTCAGGAAATAGCTCTTGCGTTAATGGATGCTCAGGCCAATGTACTGTATGTATGGGCGGTTGCAGTCATGGTTGTGACAGTGTATGTTCTAATGACTGCGACAGTAGTTGCTCTGGAGGTTGCATTGGGGATTGTAAAAGTGGCTGTATTGGCGGATGTAATGGTTGTGACCACTCTTGTGATGGTTGTACCGGATCTTGTGTAAGAACATGCGCTGACAACTGTGAAACTTCATGCATTGGATCTTGTGTTAGGACATGTGCCGATAATTGCGAAAATTCATGTACTGGTCATTGCAAAGGCGGTTGCTCAACTGGGTGTACTTCCTGCAACGGTTGTTCTAATTGCGGCGGATGCAATGGTTCATGCTCAGCTGGATGCTATACTTCCTGCAGTTCGTCAGCCTACGCTTAATTTTCAGCATCTTTAGTTTCTCTGAAAGGAGTTTTAATGACTAAAGATGATAAATTGCGAAATGTGGTAAAGACTGTAACCATATCTACAGCATTAGCTGTAATATCTACTATAGCCCCTGAAATTGCAAAGGCTGATGGTGCTGATTGCTCTGGAAATTGTGGTGGCTCATCTAAAGGCTCAGATAGTGGATGTGCTTGCGGTAATTTTTGTGCTGGTGCATGTAGTGACGGATGCGGTAGATGTGGCGGGTCTTGCTCTTACGGTTGTGATACGGGTTGTCAAACTGGCTGCGTTGTAGATTGTGCAAATAATTGCTATGATGGCTGTTATAGTGGTTGTAAAGGAACTTGCACTAGATCATGTGCAGATAACTGCGAGAATTCATGCACTGGGCATTGCCAAGGTGGATGTTCTACAGGTTGTTCAAATTGCAATGGCTGCTCTAATTGTGGTGGCTGCAATGGTAGCTGCAGTGTTGGGTGCTATACATCATGTAATTCAAGTGCTTATGCATAATTTAGTTTCCTCATTAAGAGGAGATTAAAATGACTAAAAATAATAATGATATCTTAAAAAAGGCTGTAAAGACTGTAACTGTATCTACATTAGCCTTAGCAGTTGCTATAACGATTGATAAGACTGCTGAAGTTGAAGCTTTTGATTGCGCTAGTTGTTCTGGAAATACAATGAGTCTTAATGGTTGCAGTTGTGATGGAGCCTGCTCAACTGGGTGCGGAGATGGCTGTACTGAAACATGTCATCGATCATGTGGTGGGAATTGCAGTGGCTGCGTTGGGGATTGTGAAGGGTGTGGCGGTGAATGCTCATCTGGCTGTGGTAGCTCATGTGGATATGGCTGTACTGGTACATGTTATGGCGGTTGCAACGGAACTTGCACAAGGACATGCGCAAATGATTGTGAGAATACTTGTACAGGGCACTGCCAAGGCAGCTGTAGTACAGGCTGCTCAAATTGTAATGGTTGTAGTAATTGCGGAGGTTGCAATGGAAGTTGCAGTAATGGCTGTTATACTTCTTGTAATACATCAGCTTACGCTTAAAGAATGGAGGTTTCAATGGGTCTAAGTCGAAGTGAATTAGTTACCCTGAAAGCCAAGATAAAAGCAGAGATGCAGCGTCGTAATGGTTCAGGACCATCAAACCGTTTATGGACTCCATCTCGTGCATACGGATCAGTTTCTCAGTTTGCTGGTAGCGAATATGATTTTATTCACACACCAACAAAAGATGGTAAGATTTATTCTGAGTATGGAAGGAAAACTGTTGACCTTTTATTACAGATACATGATATTGCAGGGTTGGAGTCAACAGTCACAGGAAATCCTATTCCTAAAACTTGGAATTCCAGTCTTATTCAGGAAACTGATAGGCTTTCACGGGAACAATTTAATGGAGAAACGCAAACAACAATTAATGCAAGACGTGCTGCTGGCGAGTCTGTTGGTATCTCACCAGAATCTTCATCATGCAGAGCAGCTTGCACTGGTTTGTGTATTGGAAGTTGTATTGGAATGTGTAACGGTTGCCTACAGACGTGCACTGCTTCTTGCGGTACAGGGTGCGCTGGAGGTTTAACAGTTTCAACAACTTGATTTAGTGAGCGATAGTGTAAAAGCTATCACTCATTTTAATTTATTCATGATATTAGAAAATTTATTACCTTGAATAGTGCTGTGCACTATTTATATAAGAATAATGATTTATTTCATAAAATAAAGAAAGGAAAAATTGAATGTTTACATTAGATGTATACTTGCGAGAAGATCTCGCATTAGCTATTCAGAAGATGGAGTTTGAAGCTAGAATGGCGCAAAACAAGGTCGTTTTTATGCTGGATCAACATTTAAATGACTCTACTGATGATTGGCTTAACTCAGATCAGTATCAGGATTTGTTGTCAGACTTTTCTGTTGCTTACTTTAAGTCTAGCGCTGTTATGGAAAGTGTTATTGATTTGGTTGCAGGAAAGCATGTTAAAGAATCATCTTTCCAATTTTCTGATAATTACAGACATTTGGTGCTTACGAGCAAGGAAGCTATTACTTGTGATCAGCAGTACCTTATTGATCCTACTACTGTTCAAAGAAAGTTTACGAGTTTCACAGATTTCATTGCTAAGTGTTATCCGGAGGCATCGGAAGGTTCAGCTACTATGGGACCTGATCGCATACTTACAAGAACAGTTACTTTTCAGGTTACTGATAAGTGTAACTTGGCTTGTACATACTGCTATCAGATCAATAAGAGTGTCAGAAGAATGAAGTTTGAAGATGCAAAATTATTTGTTGATAAACTTTTGTCTGGTGAGGATGGCTTTAGTGAGTACACTAATGTTAAGAACTCTCCAGGTATTGTTATTGAGTTTATTGGCGGTGAGCCTTTCCTCGAGGTTGATTTGATGGATCAGATCGTTGATTATTTTCGATTGCGTACAATCGAGTTAAATCATCCGTGGGCAGACAAGTTTTGTATTAGTGTTTGTAGCAATGGTGTATTGTACACAGATCCAAAAGTTCAGAAATTCCTACAGAAGAATAAGGATTGCATCAGTTTTTCAGTTACTCTGGATGGTAACAAGGAATTACATGATGCCTGCCGTGTTTTCCCAGATGGTCGAGGAAGTTATGATCTTGCTGAGTGTGCTACTCAGGATTGGATGAATCGCGGATACTACATGGGAAGTAAGATTACTATTTCACCAGATAATTTACCTTACATTTATGATGCTTTGATGCATATTGTTGGGCTCGGTTATACAGAAATTAATGCTAACTGTGTGTATGAGGCCGAGTGGACTGATGAGCAGGCAGGACAGCTTTATCATTTAATGAAGAAGTTTGCTGATTTTATGCTTTCTGATAATAAGTACAAGCTTTTAGATTGTTCACTATATCAGTCCACATTAGGGCATCCAAAAGAAGAAACTGATCTGCAGAATTGGTGTGGTGGTACAGGTTCCATGCTTAGTATGGATCCGGACGGTTGGCTATTCCCTTGTATTCGTTACATGGAGAGTAGTCTTGGTGCTAGTAGAAAACCTATGAGAATTGGTAATGTACACACTGGTCTTGCTACTTGTCAGAGAGATAAAGATTGCGTTGCTTGTTTGAATGCTATTGACAGACGTACGCAGTCTACAGATGAGTGTTTTTATTGCCCAATCGCGGAAGGATGCTCATGGTGCTCTGCATGGAATTATCAGAAGTATGGCACAGCTGATCACCGTGATACAAATATTTGTAAGACTCATAGAGGCCGGGTTTTAGCAAATGTTTATTACTGGAACCATTATTACAAAAAGTATGGAATTCCTAAAGTCTTTGATCTTTGGGTTCCAAAGCAGTGGGCTTTGCCAATTATTGGTGAAGAAGAATACAACTACTTAGTTAATTTAGTTAAATCATTAGGAGGATACGTAAATGAATCAGATACTGAAGTTCGAGGATACAAAGCAGCAGATAACAATTGATAAGGATACTTGTGATGATATCCGTGTGGCAGATATCAATTTCCAGTCACAGAAAAATAATATCATCAATCTGCTTGAAACACATGCAATGGACTTAGCTGACACATTAACACAGACAGTTCTTTTTATGTCATTACTCAAGCGTGTTGCAGATGCAATGCAGGAGTGGGATTCATTAAAACAGGATATGCTTAAGAAGAATGTTGAAGATGCAGGCAAGATTCCTGATGGTTCTGTGATCACAGATTGGAAGCTTGATTACACAACTGGAATTTTAAATGTTACATTTGCTAAAGATGTGAAGCAGGTTGAGCGCACAGAAGTGATTGATAATGAACTGTGTAGCAAAATTAAAGGGACACAAATTGTCTACAATGCAATTGCAGATATTGTTTCAACGATTATTGAAAAGCATTCTATGGATGCTAAGGATACTATTATCAACAACCCTACATTTAATGGTTTTTATGATCGTCAGGCGCAGGCTCTTACTGCATTTATGAATGCTAAGAGCACGATGATGGATTCATGCTTAACTGATGAAGAGCGTTCACGAAATGTAACATGGAATCTGTCTTTTGATGATTGTAAATTAACTGTTTACAAGTAAAATTCACGGTGTAGTAGTGTAACAGCTACTACACCGTTTTAGCATACTGTTTTCGGTTTCAGTATGTTAACTCTGTGTGCTAATTTGTCGGTTAGTACATTGGGCATATCATTTTTGTACTCCTGTTTACGCAGTTTAAAACTACGTAAACGAATCTTCTTCTTTTTTTTGAGTGTTTTATAGTACCGCTGTATTTTGTAAAAGACATACAGCGGTTTTGTGCATTTGTGTAATTGCACTACAATGAATAATAGTGTTCATTGTCACTTAAAAGGAGTTTATTACGTGAAAATTTGTGAAATGAAGCAGGGATCGGAAATCATTTTAGATTTTACTGCAGATAGAAAATTAAAAGTAATTCTTGGTTCTATTAGAAAAGGATGCGAAAATGAGCACGGAAAAGCCATGTTATATGTTACATTACGTAAAGAAGATTATGATCACCTGGACTTCTTTTCAGTTGCTGGAAATGTTTATGTACCTAATGATGGTGATGCTTGCGTGTTTGAGAATGTTTTTGTTACAAAAACTGATTACCCTTGTGAGGTTCTTTTAACTTGTGATACTGATAATATCTTAGTCAGTAGAAGAAAGACTCAGAGAATTTCATGCAGTATTGGAGGTCTTGCATTTGTTGACAAGCATATGCCATTTCCAGTAAACACGAAAGACATTAGTTCAACAGGTGTTTCTTTGTATGTTGCTAAAGGGTCGGAGCTACTGCCTGGATCCCACTTTAATCTGAACTTAATTCAGGCTATTCCAGAAGAAGTTATGAGTATTGTTGGTTGCATCAGCAACAAAAGGGCTGTTGTTCGTCGTATTCAGGATGCAGATTACGGGCGTGTGCTAATTGGCGCTGAATTTATTGATGGAGTTTAAGGAATTGTTCTTCTAACATTAGTGTTTTCAGACATTAGTAAGCAAACTACCAAACAATTGCATTAGAGTTTTGCTTGTGCTAGACTTTAGTTAGTAGGAGGTGTTTATCATGACAAATAAAGAAAAAATTATTGAACAGATGCGAAAGTATGGTATTAAGAAAGCTGTTTACACACCAGGTTTGGATTTTGAGGCAAAGCATCCATGCGGTGATATTGTTTTTGCCGGAGAGCAAAATTCTGAGTTTACTAAACAAATTTGGAATCTTTATGATTTCTCAGATGTGGAGGATGAGGATAAGTGCTTTGGAGCTTGGATGGCTCCAGAGGATTCCTCAAGCTTTAGAGGATTTCAACTTCATAGCTGCAAGGAGGTTTTAAATGCCTGAGTATAAAGATGTTAATAAAAGCGATATGCTAAAATATTTAAATATGATAGAAGAAATGGTGCTTGAATGTAAGCACCATTTCTCTTTTGCTGCGTTATTTGCAATTATTATTGCTGCGTATGAGTACTGTCTATGCTATTCTTACTTTTACTTGAATACTAATGTTACTGCATTAAATGGTCAGAAAGTGACACAGGGACATATTTATGGTTTCCTTAGTTCTAAAAAACCACGTTATGATTATCATGACGCTTGCGAATTATTTATGCGTACTAGGCACAGTATTGCTCATTTAAGTCCGGAATACTTTTATCACGATAAAGTACGATTATTGCTAAATACCGCAAAGTTTTATGAGCTTCTTGCTCAGCTTGAATTTTCTAAAGAAACATTGGAGTCTTTGAAATCTTTCACTTCCTATTTAGAATTGCCTGATACACCACAGAAACTTGATTTTTAATTAGAATAATTATTTCAGAAGATGTTAGCGTAATAGCTAGCATCTTCTTTTTATTTTAGGTTATTTGCCTGAAATTTGTTAATTGTTAATTATTTTATGTTAGGAGGTTATTTTGTTTAATTTATGCAAAAATGCAGATTTGCCGCAGATCTTTAAAGTTACAGTCCCGGTATCATCAACTGGAAAAGCATTAGTGATACTTGAAGACTATAATTTTAAAAAGATTACGCACCCAAGATACAATTCTGTTATTCACGGGTTGCAAATGAGGCATACTGCAGAAATTCAACTTTTTGTATCGGAAGAACGCTTAAGCCGTTCTATTGATTGCTTGCAGGTTTTGTTTTTTGGGGAATCCTTTACACCAACAATAACTAAGATCAAAGCAAACAAGCATGAAATTAAGAGTTTAGTATTATCAGAAAAATGTTTAGCTTAATACTAGAAAAGAGGTAATTAAATTATGGGAATGTGGAATGAGAAATGTTTAGACGATTATTTTGATTTAATGCGTGAGAGACCACATGCATTTATGCAGAGTCCAATTTTGTCTATTGTCACCGATAGACAACGTATGGTTACATTTATGAAGAAAACGCAGAAACAGCTTGGTGTTGTTTACAAAAGTCCTTTTCATTTAATGGTTGTTGATCTTGTTGCCAATGCAAATGGTGGGGAGGACTTTGCCTATGAAAGATTACTTCCAACTGTTGAAAAAGGGGCAGTTGTGTGCCTGGTAGAGTATAACAATAAAATTGTACTTGAAAGGGTATTCCGGCATGCTATACGTAAAGAGCAGCTTGAGCTACCACGAGGATTTGGAGAACCAAATATTTCAGGTCCAGATAACGTAATTAAAGAGTGCAGAGAAGAATTATCTGCGACTATTGATAAAAATAGCATCAAGTTTTTGGGATCAGTTGTTGCAGATAGTGGATGCCTAGCAGGTTCAGCAGATGTGTACTTTTGTAAGGCTCAAAATGTAATTGAAAAGTTTGGATATGAAGGTATTGGATCTCTCGAGTTCATTTCATATGAGACTATAAATCATTTTATTGCAAATGGTGGAATATCAGATGGCTTCACACTTGCAGCTTTGAAGTTATTTGATGCTTATAAGGAGGGCTGTAAATGATTTGTATTTTGTATGGATGCACTGGGTCTGGTAAAACATGGTATTTGCAGAATCACCTGTTAGAGAAAATTGACCACCCATTAGTGTATTGTTCTGTTTTATCTTCTGAACGAGAGTGGAGAGACAAGTCTGTATTCTCAGTACGTCAGTTAACTTTGGTTAAGCGGTTACCGGAAGTTCTGTCGTTAACTGTTCTCGACATAAATGATAGATATCAACTTTTAGCACCAATAGTTACTGAATTGCTGCAGCTGAAAGATGATTACAATTTTTATATTTGTTTATCAAAGTATCACAGTTCACTTGAGAGTTTGTTTAAAGCTGCTGAACACATTGTATTTTTCGCCAACTCTGAAGTGGCAATTGCAGATTTGCCACAAGAGTGTTTGCCGGATGCAAATGCACTGCACGAGATCTCGGAGTTTATTAAATATTTTGATGAGCATAGAGCCTATTCTTATTACAGAGGTTGATATGCGATTTTTACATTTAGTTTTACTGTCAACAGTTTGCTCAATTATTACTGGAGTTCTGAGTGCTTTTACGCATTTGCGATTGCTTTTCTCAATCAGCGTTTTATTAAGTATTCCAGGACTTGCTTACATTGCATTTGCAGCTGGTGCATTGATTACTTTAATTATAATTGAGCTGTTACACAAATTCAGAAGAGTTAATCGGCAGGACTAGCTCTTCTTTAATATGAGGATATTATGGAAAATTTTTATATAATTATAATTGTTATGTCCTGTGCTGTCTTGTCTGTGCTTCTACAATTGATAGGACCTCTAATTCGAATTACACGGTTTTTCTATCAAGATTTTTTCTGTACCAGTGTGTTTGTCTATTTCTTGCGGCAATTAGTTGATTGGTTGCATTACTATATGAACATTTCCATAAAAACAATAATCAGTAATTTTTTGGAGGGATATTTATGTATTTGTTCAGATTACGTATAGTTGGCTTACTCTTGGCTTTGTCAATGATTTTAGGGGCTCCTGTTCCCATAATGGCACAGGAGCCTTTTTCTTGTTTTCAGGAAGCTGAAGACGGTATTGCTATAATCAGATCTTCTGATGTTGATGAGATTTATAAAGATTTTGGTAAAGCAATTCTTGATAGGTCAAAGTCAATTACAATTCAGTATACTGGTGATATGCCATTTTCAGAGTTTGTTAATGCAATTCGTGACTCAAAGCATGTAATAGCCTTGAGTAAGGCAGCTGCCATTAGAGATTATTCTAATAATTTGTTTGATAATGATAGTTTATTATTCTCCATCAAGAGCTGGTATTATAAACTGTATGAGGATAGGAAAGAAATTTCTTATGTAAATATTCAATATGCAGATAATGATGAACAGATGAATTTTGTTACCGGTGAACTTGACAAAATTTTAAAGAAATTAGGTATTAATTCAAAAACACCTACACTTGAAAAGATCCTATTAATTCATGATTGGATTTGCGATAATATAAAATATTCAAAAAATGTCTCATTAGGTAATTCTGTATATCAAGCTTTGATTACTCATGAAACAAAATGCATGGGTTATTCTTTATTATTTTATATGCTTGCAAAGTCTTCAGGTTTAGATGTACATATTGTGACAAGCGTAGATCACGCATGGAACATGATCAAATTAGATAGTAAATGGTATAGTATTGATACGACTTCTGACGCCACTACTTTTTCGCATTATTTCTATTTGAGTAAAATTCGGAACCATGCAAAGTTTGATTCCTGGTGTGCACCAATTGTTGATACACATGAGATTATTCCAAGCAAAACTGGTTATCTTCATTTGTCAAACTCTAATCTGGTAATTCATGCCGGTAGCAGTAAATCTTTATTATTAGTTGGTTTACCAAGTTACAATCGCAATAAACTTATTGCTGATACTAATGGTTTCAGTGTGCAGCTAATTACACCATCTACTCCAAAAATTGTGTGGAGGTCCTCTAACCTAAAAATAGTAACTGTTTCTGATGGTAGAATAATTGCAAGAAAGAAGGGTACAGCCGCAATTACTATGACATTAGACTCAGCTAATTATAAACAAGTGTTTAAGTGTAAAGTCAAAGTCAAGTAAACAGTTTCAGCACAGTAACTTTTATATTTAAACTGATGCTATGAAAGTTTTAGGCAAAATTAGTATTTAGAAGCATTGAGATGAAAAATCTCTGTGCTTCTTTATTTTTATGTATTTATAAGAAAAGCTCATGATTACAAATCATTTCTGTGACTATAAATCTTGTATAGCTGTCTTATTATATTTTGCTTCATTTTTTCACCTGATTTTGGTATTTTCAGAACCTCACAATTTTATTGTCTAAAAATATAAAACAGTAATTAGGCAAAATAAAGGAGGAATTGATTATGCCAGAATTACCTGAGATTGAAGCAGTTTGTCAAAGTTTGGCACCATGCATAGAATTTAAAACTATTTCTTCAGCACATGTAAACAACTTAAATTGTTTACAAAACCTCGACAGTTCTACATTAGAATCTTCATTAAGCGGAAAGACAATTGTTCAATTAAGTCGCAGAGGGAAATACCTAATTTTTCTGTTGCAGGATGGCTCACAGCTTATTATGCATTTTGCATTAACTGGTGAACTTTGTGTATGCAATACAGATAATGTAACTTCTTCAATGTTAACAATTAAATTGTGTGATGGTGCTATCATCCATTTAATAGATTATAGGACATTTGCTAATGTCTGGTTTATTAAGCCAATTGCATTTGGCATCACAGGTGTTTTAGATAAACTTGGTCCAGAGCCATTATCTGATGGTTTCACTTTGGAGTATTTAATAAAGAAGTGTAAACTTTCAACTGATACAATAAAAGGTTTGTTGATGAACCAATATGCTATTGCCGGCATTGGTAATTGTTATGCAGATGAGATCTTATTTAGCAGCGCTATTCGCCCAGATAGAAAGGCTGATAGCTTAAATGATAACGAGTATCTGCTGTTGTTTAACAACATAAAAACTGTTTTGAGTGAATTCATTGCACTCTGCATGAATTCTAATATGCATGAGCTTCGTTTTTCTTCTTTTGAGAATTCAGTTCGACATATGTGTTTAGTGCATGCACGTAGGATTTGCCCAAAGTGTAACAGTCCGCTGCATACCAAAAAGATCTCTGGAAGAAATTCTTACTTTTGTTCAAATTGCCAGAAATAAAGGAGCCTAAAGATGATACTTTTAAATATGCTTTTAAGCACTTCAAAAACAAGCACTTTACTTGGGATTGTACTGATTGGAATTGGCTTAGCATCTGCAATGAGCTTGAACGACCTGAATGATCCACCAGCATCCTGGGGACGCTTAGTTGCCGCCGCTGCATTTCTTGGCGGTATTCTTATATTAGTTTTTGGGTTATAGGTGAGTGCAATGAAAAATAGTTCTTTTGAAAATAAATGCTCATTAGAGTTAGAGACAGATACTGATTATACTTGCAAAGGTGGAAATCTATCCAATTTATTTTACACAGGTGTTCCTTATGATTCAGTTTACAGTATTCACTTTAATGGGATTACTGTCGGGATTATCTACATCTCTTTTGTAGAACAATCATCTCTGTTTGTTAATTGGATTGAAATCATGACACCTTTCAGGAGTAAAGGTATTCTAAGGCATGTATTTGATTTGTTGAAGCTTTTTAATGTTTCCAGCATCAAATTGTCTTGTGAATCTAAATATCTGTCAAAATATACAAGTTTAGGCTTTAAAGAAATTGATTATGATGCTGTCACTGAACTTTATCATCTGGAATTGCAGTGCAGTTAGATTGTAAGAAATGGCTATAGATCTGCATGGTGTACGAGAAGTCATTTATATGAACATGGCTTCTCCTAAAATCATAGCAGTTAATAAAGAGTAGTTTAGTGAAGGTAGATACGAAATGAAATGGATAGTGATTTTACGGAAAGACAAATATGCATTGTTGCAAAGCAAGAGCGATTCACAGTATGCTGTCGTTAGTGATTATGATCCAGCACAACAAGAAGATCAGCAGTGGTCAAGTGGAACATATTTCATTTATTGGAATAATGCAGAACGGAAAACAATTTGTTTACAAAATGCATTAGATCTGTTTACAAAATGCACTATATCCATTTAGAAAAAAGGCAAGGTGATTCTATGTTTCCGATTATAACAAACGAAAAACAGAAAGCATTTGAAGAAAACTGTATTAAAAATAAAGTAGGAAGTGATGAAAGTGAATGCAAAATACCTTGTGTATGTGGCTACTACGGTAGAGCTTGTAGACAAATGAATGATAAGGCAGACAGAATGCTTTGTACAGGGTGTGCATTGGCAGAATTTAGCAAATAAATGCGTGTTTCATTGGATTTAATAAGAAGGAGTGATAAGTATGGAATTTTTAGTACAGTATACTATTGAAGGAAGTGGAAAAATTATAAACAAGATTGTAAATTCTTGTTGGATTATTGAAGCAACAAATGAAAGCGATTTTAATGGAATTGAAGAAATGCATGTGTTTGATATAACAGATCTTGGAAAAATCAAACCGTTGCATTACAGAGGATGGCAGCCAGGATGCTTAATTGAATATGTAGACGATAAAAACAATGTAGTTATTCATGGATATGGAACAGACCATTAAATTCGCATTTCATGAAACCAATGCGCAGTCTTTGTTGCCATATATGAATGAAAATTGTGATATATGGTTAGGGAGGCATAACAAAAGACGTGGTGGGAAATTAATAGAAAGATTGCGCAGTGAATGCGTGTTTCATTTGAAGATAGGAGGATATTATGAATCTATATGATGGTTGTGAATCAAATAATGAAATCATTTATGGTTGTACTTCACTTGATTTTTACGATAAATTAGAAAAGCGACAAAATGAAATTTTATCACAAGGAAAGAAGGTTGTATTTGCAGAAGCAAATACAAGTGTTCATTCAGGTGCAAGAGTTGTTATATATTCTGATAAAGTCCCTGAAATCATGCAGAATCATAAGTACAGATATGTCAAAATCAATGGAAAATGGACAAGAAATAGTCTTCTTGGATATTGCGATTGCTGTGGAACGTATACAGAACTTATTTGCTTGAGCAATAAAGGAAACACATGTGAAAATTGTTCAGACTGGCAAATTTAATGAAACTAAATGAATGACACATTTTAGAGAGGATTGTGTGAAGCGTATGCTAACAATACTTTGAAACTAAGATTTATAAAGAGAATAGATAAAATGGAAGAGCATATTAGAGAAATTGAACAAATTGCAACTAAATATACAGAAAGTCAATCTGATGGATATTCACAAATTATGAGAATTTGTGATGCAATGAGAGAACAACAGAAATATTGTTTAGGGTATATTTCTAAAGAAGAGACTGCATCACTTCAGTTTGATTAGACTTAAAATTGTGAACTCCATTAGAATTTGAGGTAAGATAAATGAGCAAAAGCAATTATGAAAAATATGCTGAAGTAAAACAGCAGGAATTATTGCATAAAGAAAGAACCCTACTGCAGGCTATTAGTTGTCTAAGGTGTAACCGGAAGTTTGCATCATTGCAATGCATTGATAGTGCAATAGATTTTGTCGCTGACTTGTACGATTTATCCATTGATGAAGTGAAGCGAGCAATGGATGGAGAAGAATATTGGTGTATATGAATTTCGCACTAACATAGAATATAGAAGAAAAGATGAAAGAGAGGAAAATTAAAATGGCAAAATTTAAAGATTTAAGTGGAAAATATAAAGCTTGCGGAGAGGCAAGCAAGACTTGTTCCATGGGAGGATTGTGTACGTCATGTATGTATGCATATCCAGGAAATGGCATAATTGATGAAAAGCCTGAATCGTATGTAAATGTATGTACGATGTCTAAAAAGTAGGCTGCTAGGCTGCATTTGATCATGGTGACTGCATGACTTTTCGATGCTACAGAAGACGTTTCTGTTTATGAAAATGACGGAACAACTCCGAAAGAAGCAGGAGTCAGTATCCATGAGGTATATGGAAACATTGATACTGCTGTTACTGAACTTCATCATCTTGAAGTGCAGTGCAGTTAAATTGTAAGAAATGGAGATTGTTATTATGAAAATATGGCCTTTTAACTTGCTTGATTTTCTGGAAGTGGAAACTCAGGCAAAGGAAGATGATTTATTAGCTGGCATTGTTTTAGCAATGTCAAACTTGGAGAAGCAGGATGAAAGAATCCTGCTTCTTTATTTTACTTGTGGTTATACAGTAGACGAAATAGCTAAAAAAGTTGACGTTTGCAAAGCAACTGTATCCAGAACATTAGCACGATGTAAAAAAGTATTAAGATCACAGAATGCCAGAGTACTGATTCAGTATGGTCACACGAAGGGTATTCAGTTACTTAAAACAGATTTTTTACGTAAGGAGATGAATTACAAGTGTGTTCCAGTACAGCAGGCTTTTCCTGAACCAATAGTAAGTAAAGCGTTGTTATCTAGTGGACTAAGAACACTTGGTGATGTTGAGCGTGTTTATCCGATTCTTATACAAAAAGTAAAGGGAATTGGCAAAAAATATCAAGCTTTAGTACAACAGAGGATATTCGACTATTCATCAGTCACTAAGGTAAGAACACAAAAGAAGACAACCATAAGATTTGCTTCTTCGCCCGAGTTTAGCAAGGCTTACAAAATGATTGGAGTGGAGCTGGTATGAGTAAAGTTAAGAAATTGAGAGTAAATAAAAAATTGGGAATAATTATTTTGATTACTGTTTTATTAATGGTAATTGTATTTCGGTGTGCTTTTTTGTTTAAGCAGTCATTTTCTGCAAACATGGTTAATGCAGAACAGCTCGATTCCATGAACGATTGTTTGAATACATACATTATCTCTAAGAATTGTTGGAGATCTTCCGGCTCAGATTTTATGCAGGCTATTGCTATTCCTGGGGTTACTGCCAACTCAAATATTATGGTTAATAGTGATGAATATCCTGAGATGACAATTCAGTGCTTTGATAATGTGGTTGTACTTATAGTACATGATAGGATCCCTTCTACAAATTTTACAATAAAAGTAAATCATGATTAGTTTTGATGTTGTACCTTTTACACTGCAAACTGATTGGAAGTGGGTCACAGAATGTAAATACAGAAGTAAGCACTCTATGCTATCATGTTTGACTAAGGAACAATGTTCATCATGTTGGGGTTGTATCTCAAGTGATTGTTTAAAATGTGTATTAATAACAGAGCCACCGAAGCTTATATTTGATCCAGTTAATTTATGTGATTTGCTGAAAGAGTCTGGGTATCCACCAGATGCCTCTGCGGATATTGCCTACTCAAATGAAGAAACAGCTGGTGTTTATTATTTTTGTGAACCTTGTGCCAAAGATTTGATGCAGAGGAATCCAAAGGTTTATAAAAAGTGCGTGCAAATATCAGCTGATAAACGGGAATTCTTTAGTGAACAAAAGCATTTGCATAAAGATCGCGCTTTTGTACGTAAAGCATTATTAAATACTTTTCCTGACGAGGATCCACGGATTTTAGAGCAACAACTTGCTTTGTTCTGGATGAGAATAAATAAATTTTAACTAGCAGATGATATCGCAAAAGGTATTACCTGCTTTAGCTTTTATTATGTTATAATATTTAGTTATCTCATATTATAACAGCTGATTGGAGGTACTTATGACAAATCTAGATGTTATGAAACAAGCATTAACAGCGCAGATAAACAATTTATCTGCGCCCGATTTTGAGAGAGTGATGGATACTCTCTTTGGGTTAAATGATAATGCTGATAAAAATAAACTTTTGTTCAATGATACCCATTTATTATCCTGCGCTAAGTGCCATAAGATTCTTGGTGAATGCCATCTTAAAGGGGATTCTGATGATAGTGGAATTTCTGAGTGTCATCAACGTTTTGCTGAGTTTGCAAGTAGGCATTCTGCAGACACAGAAAAAGCTGTATTAACACTAGGTCAGCTTCGTAGTTTGTGCGATCAGACTTGCGCAGTTTCAATCTGTAATAAGGCTACGCCTGAGCTGACCTATGAGACTTTTAGTCAATTTAGTGAGATTCCTGAATCATATGATCATTATGAGTTGTATGGAGTTGGGATTACAGCTGTTGATTTATCGATCAATGGTAGAATCCACTGTGTACATGGGCTTGAGTTATTGATTAAAATTCCTTAATCCGATAGTATGTGCTAAGAGAGTACCTTAATGGTGCCCTCTTATTTTTTTTTGGAGGTATTTATGAAACTAGATGATTTTGCCTTTGCTTGTAATCACTTATGGTATAAACTCTCACAGAAAGGCGAAAATACTAACTGGCTATGCTTAACTTTTAATCATGCTTTGCTCGATCGTATTGATTCAGCATCGGAAATGTCAGACTTTAGATGTTTGCACCCAGAAGATGACTGTTCATCAATGCATGATGTCTATACAATTATGGGGATTGATAAATTACGTCTTCCATCAAAGACAGCATTAAATAAATTATCAAGTGCCTTAAAGTTATCAATGTTTTTTGATAAAAATTGTGTAACCTCAGCAACGAGATCTGAGAATGGAAAATTATTAAATTTATTCTGTTTGGATGGAAATGAAGCACAAGAACTTCCAGTTCTTGTGCTTCCGGTTTTGCGAACAAATTTATCTTATGACAAATTTAATAATAACGCAGAGTCTTTAAAGTATTTGCTTAACGCAATATGTCGAAATGGCAATTTTCTTCCGTATAGTAAAACAACAATTTTGTGCCAGCAGGTGTCTTTAAGATTTGGTGACCTGCAGAATCCAGCACCAATGCAAGAAGAGTTATCAAAAGTATATGACAAGCTGGTATTTAATGCTTACACTTCAACACCGCCTCGATTTTTGAAATTTGTAACTCTTGATAGGTATACTCCTGACACAGGTATAACAACTGTGTTAATTATCCTGGAAAGAAAAGCTTATTTTGAAGATGAAAATTTCTTAAGAGCTAAAATTGATGTGATGTTGTCATTTATTAGAAAGCATGTTGGGCCACTTACTGTGAAATTTGGCAGTTTTCAACTTGTCAAGCCATTATGCATACAGCAGCCTACAAAAGATCCACTAGATGATTGCTTTATTGATCCACCGCCTGAGGATACAGAACTTCCTATGAAAATGAACATATGAGGAGGTTTTACTCTTGAAGATTCATAAACATTTTCTAGTTGTTGCAGTTGCCGTTTTATCATTAATTCAAATTTCTGCTTTTGTTGCTGCAATTTTATTTATTTTAGCAGAATGCTTGGCATTGCCAGAGAGTAAATTGCTTGCAGGCTTTATTATAGCTTCTGTTTGCATTTATTTCATTTTTAGCGAAATTTTGAGAATTTATTCAGATGATTCCTAAGAAGACCAGAACAGCATAGTCTCTTAAAGCAAATTTATAAAATAGTGTAACTTAGTAATAATTATGCAATAGGAGGATTTATGTCAATTACATATTTAAGGTGGTGTTGTTATGGAAGTGATACATGAACCAAATGCTTATGAACGTGCAATACTCAGTAAGTCGCATCTCAATGCTGATAAATGGAGAGTAGTTGCAAAATATGGCAATACACTCGAGGTTATTAAAAAGGGTAATTGTCAAAGAAGAACTTTAAAGATTGGAGTGTAGAATGCGAGACAAAACAATTCTGCTGGAGAGTTTTGATGAAATTAAAACTCTCCAGCAGTTTCTTTATATGGATGCTGATAATTCAGTTTCTATGAAAAATAAACTTGGCGTTGTAGTGCAGATCAGATTAACTGATGATTTGCAGTATCTTGGAAAGAATTTGCAATTTCCAAATGTTCCTGAGATGAATTTTGATGGAGAAATGAATCTTAAAGTATTTAGGGAACTTATTCAACAGTTGAAATTACAGCCGGCTATTTCTAATACTTCTCGATTTAAATCACGCTGGGAAGAGATTTGCGAGATTACTTTAGCCAATCTGGCACTTAATAAAAACAAATAAGGAGATATTCAAAATGTCAAATAATAGAATTAGATTTTCTACTGCATCAGTATTAGCTGATGTTAATGGAGTCCCAACACTTGTAAAAAGTGCGGCAGCTTCAGAGTGCTATGAATACTGCTTAAGACACAATTGGGTTACAGAGGCTGGTGTAAGCCTCAGGATCATTGATGCTTGCAGTGCACCTCATTGTTAGGGGTAGCCGACATGCATGAGAGAGGTCCATTCTTTGTAGATAATGGAATTTTGTTTATCAATGGCACACAAGTTCATGATTTAGCGTCCGTACTTGATACTACCACAGGAGAATTGCTTGCATGTGGTGATTATAATAATGATAATCTACAGCAAGTATTTTCTGATGCTTTTAAACGGTATGTTAATCGAGGACAGCGCGAACATGCTCACTCTTTAATGATTGTACATTACAGTGAGCATGATTTTAAGAATCTTGATTCCGTATGCTCGATTGCTAATTATGAATTAGCTTGTGATGACAAAGAAAAACTAAAAGAGATTGCTTTTGCTAAAAGCACTGAATTAGAAAGACGAATTCCTGCTTTTCAGCGTCAGGGCTTCTGAAATAAACTGCGTGACTTGAAACAAAACTTCTTGTCACGCAGTTTTGTTTTAGATTATTGTCTTAACTTGTTATGAATTACTGGAAAGGATAATTTTATGACTTTAAAATCATCTGAGGATATTATTTCATATATATTTTTCTGTATTGCACTGATATTTATAGGCAGTGCAATCATTGGTTTTGTAAAACAAAGGATTGCTCGCAAACATGATCTTGCTACAGCTTTGACTATGTCTGAGGATCCAAATACTATTTATTATGTAGATCATGTACAAGCTCCATCTGACTTTAATTTCAAATCATATTACATTCAACATAAGCATCATATTTTAGTTTTTGCAATTCCGGATGAAAATATTGTTTCAATTTTATCCATGTAATACGAGGTTAAGAAATGTTTGCTGTATTATTTGTTTTGATAAACACAGTGCTCTTATCTGTGATAATTCATTTCCTATTTAAAGGATCTGATATTGTACTCGATGTATTTATTGCTTTATTGCTTTCATTGTGTTTGTTTTTACCAGTTGGTAATCATTTCTTACATTTCTTTGATATAAAAAGATTTTAAATACTAACTAGTTTATGGAGGCTTTATGAAGCGAAATTTACAAGATGATTTAGATGCCGTGATTTATATTTTATCTAAGGGTAAATCTTACAATGATTATTGGCATTACTATAGTTTCAAGTTTTTGAATACACAGCTACATAGTTATCATGCTTATGTAGCTTCTTTAATTCAGACACTTGAGCAAAATAAGTTAATTATGACAAAGAAACTTACAAAGGTTCGATATATTTGTAAGCTTGAAACTACAGATATTCCATCAGATGACTGGTTTCACTGTTATGAAACCAGTTTAGAGAAACGAATTGCTTCAAGATCTAATAAAACTGTTCCGATTGTCAATAACATCAGCTTTAGTACATCTACCGTAAAACATAGGAAATATAGCTTCACTGATACAAGTTCAGGTAAGAGTTTTGTGATGCCAAATCAGTTTTCAGAACTCAGTGTAAAAGAGAGTTCTCTCTTAGCAAAACAGCATGTTTCTTATTTAACAGTTAGAGAGCGAATGCTACAAAAGGAGGGAAGGTGATTATGTGAAGAAGGTTTTAATTATCATTGCTGTCATCATTTATGATTTATCGCCCATTGATTTATTTCCTGGTCCAATAGATGATGCCATTGTAACAATTCTTGGTTTTTTGTGGACGCGTGCTATGTCAACTAAAACAGTAAGTATTTCAGATACAGGTACTGTTGGGACGCATACAGAGAGTATTCCGGCATCTGCTGTTTTGAAACATATGAATACAAAGTCTATTCATAAAACGGATACTCCAGGAAAAATGTAGGAGGTTACATGTCAGATTTAAAAATAACCTTAGAGATTCCTGTTTTCACAAAGTTTTTGACTGGTACTTTACTTGGCGAAAAAGTTTTTAGGGCGCAGGTGATGGATAAATTAACAAATGACAGTCAGAGAGTTGTTGTGGAGTTTCCTGAGAATGTTGAAGATGTCAGTACATCATTTGTCTTTGGGATGTATTCCGATCTAAAAAGGAAACATGGAAGTACGAAAGCTTTACAAATGATGACTTTATGCAGTAGTTGTCAGGATCTCAATAATAAACTTCAGAAAATAATTGATGTTTATGGTTTATCTAGTGGCAGTTAATGAGATTGAATTATTTTTTATTATTGAGGTATTAAACGGAGGATTTTATGATCTATACAACATATTTTGGAAAATTGAATAGTAGAGATTTTGACAAAACAAAGTTTACTCCAATTGCAATTTGTGCAAAGCCACCAGAAGGTTGGGCAGGCAAGTGTTTTAGCAGCCTTGCACCGTATTATGATTTCTTTATGCAGTACAAGAAAGATGGCAAATTCCCAACATTTAGTGAGCATTACAATGCTGAAGTTCTTGCAAAGTTAGATCCTTCTTTTGTTGGGCATCAGCTGCTTCTTATGGCAGATGCTGGAAGATCACCAGTAATGGTGTGTTATGAGAAGAATCCAGCTGCTTGCCACAGATCTTTAGTGGCCGCTTGGTTACGTCAGAATGGCTTTGAAGTAGAGGAGGTATAATATGGAATTTGTATTTTTATCAAATTTTGCCAGCAACTGGAAAGCTGGTCAGGAAGTAGAGGTCACTGAAGTTCCAGGGCATGATAAAGAATTTTTAGTTGATTCTGTTGCTCTTATTCCAAAGAGTGATTTATTACAGCATGGATATTTTAACGAGGATCCACCAAGTGTTGTTAATTGGTTTATTTTCACAGATCCTTACATGAAGTTTCAGGTAGGTGACAGCTATCCAATTGTTCTGGATAAAAATGGTAGAGCTGAGATTGGGGACTTAATTATTGACACAGATCTGCTTTACACACTGGGGCATTTACAATATGGTAGTACACCAAAAATTGAAGATACACTTTGTACGATATTGCATGATTTGTTACATGAATGTTACAAGGATGAGAAATCTACTTATCCGTTCATTTCCGGTAAGGTCAATGATATGATGCTGAATATCGGTGTAGAGAAAGCAGTTTCTTTTCTAAATGCTTTAGTGAGAGAAAGTAGAAAGTTTGTAGAAGAGAAAGCAGAGATTCTGCCAGAGCAAAGAGGACTCGTTGAAGTATATTTGAAAACAGAACTGACAAGAGACGAATGGGTAGCCATGATGCATGATTGGAATGCTTTTTCAACAAATCCTGCTAATTATAACAGTGATGTGATTATTGCTATGGTTAAGCAGTGGTTGTCTGATTACAGAAAATCGGCAGCCAATAAGCCAAAGACAATGAATCTTTAAGGAGCTGCTATGCAAAAAGCTAAAGTCTTAAATAAAGTCTTTGATGTTATTAGTGTAATTCTAACAGTTTTGATTTTACCCTGGTTGCTTTTGATTGCTTTAATTGCTGTGTTATTTACTAATGGTGCAAGCCAAGATTGAGCGAGGATTAATGAAAGTCTTATTTATAATCACTATTACCTGGACAGATCTTAGATCAGATGTTTGATGGTTTAAAATTTTTTGAGTTTCAATCTACAGTCACAGATTTTAATACTAAAGGCTTTGTTATTGTAAAACCGCATAGGGAAACTACTTGACATTTTATGAAAGGAGATTTTATGTTTTTAGTCATTTTAATTGGGGTTTGCTTAACACTTACATGCTATTTATTTACGCATCAGCATTTTGTTGGAAGTGGATTTTTTGGGTTGTTAACTATGATTTTATCAGGAGTTTCAAGTGGCATTAGTACAACTAATGCCATCTGGTTTACCATTACTTGGATTGTCAGTATCTTACTGGCTGGCTTCTCTTTTGGAAAATTTTTTAGACAGCTACAGTTTTGCAGACGCAGATAGATTTACATCAATGTTTGAATTGCTCCAATAAAGATCCATGCAAAACAAATGAAAACTAAAACTCCCATTTTATTTTCACTTTTTGCATTATTGGCAACACGATTGTTGTAACGATTGTAGGCATCAGCCATGTTACTGCGAGAATTGTGCGAATTATATAAATCTCTTTTGTTTTCAATTCGCATATTTTCGTCTTTAACATACGCGATAATGGATAAAATTATTACTCCAATAAAACCAGAAATTACTTTGTGCTCAATGATAAATTGAATTATTTTCATAATTATGACCTCCTACAGTCAGTTTAGCATAAATCTAGGATTTGTAAAGGTCAAGAAAGGAGATTTTATGATTGAATGTATTCGAACTACTGCATCAGTTAAGCTTACCAGATCATCAAAGTTGACTACATCTAAGCAGGATGCCAAGGGTAAGCAGACAGCAGCACACACAGTTAAACATTGATAATTTGTTCGGATGGTAATGATACAAAAGTCATTACCATCATTAAGGAGTTTTATCATGCAAACAGCAATTTTGGTAATTCTAGGTCTTGTATTTATTATTTTCGGGATACTGGTTGGGTGTGCTTCCAGTGACGATAGTAGTGAAGTTGGTTCAGTTGCTCGTGCCACTAGCGCATTCTTATTAATTATTGGTTTGATTTTGTTGATTTTAGCTCTTTTTGTTCCTAAGCAGAATAATGGGCATAAACGTCTTGAGTCTGAGGCTATTGAAAAGCTTGAAGATGGAAGCAAGTTTTAAACAATGGTCATCTTGAAAATAATATGGATATGAATGAGCTTGACCTTAAAGATTATATTGTCCCTATTGATAAAGATAAGATTTACTCAAAGGAGAACTATTAATGAAAGGTTTATTACTTGATACAGAGGAAAACCAGATTAGAAAAGTTGAAGTAAACGAGCTTCATGATTATTATAAAGCAATGCATTGTGATTGTATCACTGTTGTATATACAGAACTTGATGGCCAACAGCTTGCAATTATTTGTGACGATGAGGCTCTTTGCAAAAGTGGCTGTCTAATTTCTGCAGTGAAATTGTCATCAGGTGACACTATTTTTAATAGTGTCATTTTTGCGGCTGTTGAGCCAGGATCTGAAGATTTTAGTGACCTTTCTGAAACATTGGAGAATTCTATTTTACAGAAAGTAGCACATTCAGATTCAGGCCGAGTTATGGTCCTACTGTAGCAGGCGCTGTGTGTTTGTAAGTCTAGAACATTAGACATGCAAACATACATTAGTACTTCAGTTTTTAGCATAAACTATTATAAAGGAGATGATTTATATGTCTAATAAATGTATGCTTGCAAAAGATGATTTATCCTCCAGTGAAACCCAGGTTACTGATGCCCTTAAGATTTCAGTTAGACCTGTTGTGTGCGATTATGGTATTTATGAAAATGATAAGCTTCTTACAGTTATAAATAATCGTTTCAATGCACTTTTGATGAAGGCAATACTTGTGAAAGATGTCAAATATGGACAGGGACTCAATGGAAATCCAAAATTTTCAAAGGAAGATTTTCAGGCATTGCTTGATGCATTAACAACAAAGGAGGACAGATAGCGGGAGATAGCGATTTAGAAGTAAATGATTACAAATCTACAGAATGTTCTTTTGCAGATGCAAGACAAGATTGTGATGGCGATTGAGATACTTATTGTACTAAGTCAGGAGATTGTCCTTATCAGGATTGGAAACGTGATTGTGACGGTGACTGTATTGTATTTTGTCGTGCATGACAAGTCCTTAGATATTTAAAACATTTGAAGAGAGGGTATATACTTGAAAAAGAAATTAACATTATTATTCATGCTTAGCTGCATTTTTATTCTTGGAATCATACTTGGTGGCTGTAAAAAGCCCACTGCCATCAATGCTGGCGTTGCTTTTTTTCAAGGATACAGATTCATATCGTTATAGTGGCGATACAATTTTTCTGCCATTGAAATCTGGTACAATTAATGAAGGAAATAATCTTTGTTATTTCACTGAGTTTGTTAAGGTAGATGATAAGACTTTATGGATTCAGGATCAAGCGACAAATTGTGGGCTTTCACTTACTCAGGAGTTTAATCATGATGGTACAGCGAAAGTTTATACTGGAGATATTAAAGATCTTGTCAAGGAATGAGTGGTGAATTTATGAAGCTATTAAAAAGTTTTGGTTTTGTAATTTATTTCTTGGTTGTTCAGTGTATTGTTACTGGATCTTACCTACTTTTACGATTATGGTTTGATACTACTTGGTTGAATGCAGTGTCAGATACATTTTACAATTCAGGCGCTATGTCATTTGCTTACCTTAAGCTGATTGCGCAAGCCTGTTTGCCAGCTATGCTTATTGCTGACTGCATAGCGTGTATTCCAATAATTACGTTTCAATTAAGGCGTCATTTTTTAATAGTTCGTAAGCCTTCAATTAAAAGCTTCTTTGTAGTTTCGACATTGGCTTTGGTAATAAATACAATAATTTCTATAATTGTTAATCAATTACCTAATTCAGCATTATCTTCTTTTTACAATTCACTAATTTATGCTTTAATAGGTAATAATCGGTTAGTGGTTTTTCTTACGTCTGCAATTGTAGCTCCAATCACTGAAGAGTTAGTATTCAGATTTTGCATCTGTAAGGTATTATATGCTGATAGAAGGTTACTTGGAATTATAGTTTCAAGTTCTTTGTTTGCATTGGCTCATTTCAATGTAATTCAAAGCACATACGCTTTTGTTCTTGGTTTAATTCTTGGCTACATTTATGTATACAGTAATTTTAATCTGACACTACCAATTCTATTTCATTTCATTGTAAATGGAAGCTCTGTTCTTTATGAATATTTTAGCAAACAAACAATCCTGGTTGGTTTACTTTTCATGCTTTTTAGTATAACATGGTTATTCCTTTGCAGGTTACAGCAGCTATTTGGGAATACATCACGTTCTCTTTGTGTTTAGAGACTTTGTTGCATTTTGTTAACTCATTGTGTTATTATTTATTTGGAGGTGAGGCTATGGCTGATAAGGATAAACTGATTCAGATCTTACAAAAATTTGATGTTGACGAGTTATGGGTTTCTTTTGATGATTTATATTCTGCAGATCATACAGACTCTAATGATTGTGTGCTTGCTGTGAAGAAAAGTGCTACTTATGCAGATCAGGACTTTAAGAGAATTTGGGCACCATTAATGCAATTTTTTGCACCAGCTTATGACGATGATGATGACGCTGTTGCTGCTAGCGTTGGCTTAACAGTTCATATTATTTGCGGTAAGGAAAAACATGCTATGAATGTATATGAAAAAGCTAAACAAAGTTGCCACTTGGTTTACACAAAGGAGGTTGGTCTGATTGGGTGAACGGTATAATTTGTCGCATCAAGAAATCAAGAATGCTCAATTAAGAATACTGGAACAATTACACAGTTGGCAAGAAAGGAAAAGTATTGATTCTTTAATACTTTTCCTTATTTGGTTGTATGAGTTTCTTGAAGTGATTTCAGTCAATAATACAGGAAAAACAGCTAATCGAAAATCTGCCATATCAGTTTATACAAATACCACAGTAATTGCCAGATTATTTGCATTAAGATCTACACTTGTTCATACATTCTGGAAGGTTTCTTCTGACACCATTCTGGATTTCTATGATTATTATGAAAGTGAACTTTTAGCACTTGTAAATATGGTATGTTATGGTGATGTTTCTGCCTATGTGGATCCACGATTCCGAGACTTGCCAGATAAGATAAATCTATAGTCTTGAGTTTACGAAAAGCCTGCAGTCAATGCAGGCTTTTCAATTAAATGTCTTTTACAAGATCTTTCCAGTATGCAATTCTTTTCTTTATTATTTTTGCATCAGTAGTTCCGGATCCTCCAAATGCTCTATACTTCTTATTATTTTTGTATGTATCAGAGAAGCTAGAAATTACAACACAATATTTTTCAAATTTCTCAGTGTTATTCATGAAAGGCTTAGCCATCATAATTATCACAGGTATTGACGTTGCCGGTATACGCAATTTAGTTTCGTTAAATTTTTTGTCAAGAAGGCTTAAAATCTTGTCAACCTCTTTTAGTTTATTTTGTTGTTCTGCAGTGATGTTAAGCAGGAATGCATCAATATCCTGTTTCCGGAATGACGTATAATCATGCTTATCATCAGTACAGATCAGCATTAAACTCTGTCTTATGATATCACGATCTGTTGCATTTTTCTTTTGCGCCAATGTTGTATTAATCTTAATGAATTCATGCTCAGCTAATTGCCTGACAGTTTCACGTAATTCTTTATTTTCATAAATTGTTCGCATTTGCTTTGCATTTAATGATTTTCCGGAGTTTAATCCTTCGAACAGATCTAGTATGTCTTCCTCTGATGCGTCAATTAGCTCCATCACATGCATTTCTTCATTCAGCAGAGTTTGCTGTGTTGGTTCATCTAATTCGGAGAATTTCTTTCCAGCAATTTCCTTATTTTGTCCTTTGACTATAACTGGTTTCGTATCTGAAGCAAGTGCAAATTCATCAGCTATAAAATCTCTGAGCGTTGAGAATCTTTGAATTCCATCAAGTAAAGAATCATTACCTTTAATTCTTTCCGCATAGGTAAACGTCAGCGGAATTCTCTTTAGCAATAGTCTAATGAATTTTGCCTGTTGTTGTGCATTCCATTGACCCTCTCTTCTTTGCAGTGGATGATTGAATAGCACTTCATTGTTTTTAATAGCATAAATCCATGCCTGGATGGTTTTTGTCTGTAAATTGGTCTCCATGAACTCCTCCTTGAATTTTTCTTATTTATAACAGTATCACATTTAAAAATAAATGTAAATGTGAAAACTGTCAGTCAGTTGAATTTTTGAATCTTCTCTACAGGTTTCGACATTTGTCAGAACCAATTTACAGAGTTGAAGTAGATATAAAATTGTAATACTACTTATTTAAATGGAGGATTTTATGAATAATACATTTATTTTATTGTGTTCAGAGAAGCCAAAAACTTGTATGAATTGCCCATGTGCTTCTGTTGTTCTTAGTGACACTAAGAAGTTTGTGCATTGTAGTTTAATAAGAAAAACATTAGTTTCCTTAGATTCAGCCTTCATCTTTGATAATTGTCCATGTGCTTCATTGTCTGATTTAAAAAGCACCATAGAACAGGCAGATAATACTGGTGAATTAAATCCTAACAATATTGCACAGATGAATTACGTCAATGGTTGGAACAGCTGCTTGGCTCACTTAAGCAATTTGATAAAAAAGCAGAACGAAATTGAATCAATACATTCAAATGCAAGTCAGATGATTGTACCTGATCCAATGGAAGAGAATAAATCTTCAGATTTATTAAGACCGAATACTGAGGATGAGAGTGACAAAAAACCTATTCATATTCTGGCAAGGCATGATAAAGTTTTTCAAAAAGCCTTTCAACATTTAAAGGATTATAAAGCTGAGCATGGTAATTTGTGCGTTCCACAAAGTTATGTTTGCTCTGATGGTTATAGACTTGGAGATTATGTTCATCGAGCAAGAGCTACCTTTAAAGGAAAGAGAACATCATTTTTAACGCAGAATGATATTGATCAGCTTAACTCCATAGATTTTGTTTGGGACACAAGAAAGTATAAGTGGGATCTTGGCTTTGCTCATGTTCAAAAATATTATGAGCGTTTTGGCAATACACGAATCACTTTTAAGTACGATGATCCGGATGACGGTTTTCATACCGGCAGCTGGTTTTATCATAATTGGCTTGCATGTGCAGATCCTCAGAAACGTAAGGTCTTTTATGAAACAGATCCGGATTGGGGTATGAAGGTTTCCGCTGACAAGTCAGGTAAGCAGTCAAAGACTCTTAATGCATCAAGTCATAACAACAGGACAATGGGAAATAAGGAAGTTACTGATTCTAGTATAAAACAGGAAATACAGAGTCTTGTAGATCAAAATCTTGGTATTCAGGAAATAACATGTGATTTACGTGTTTTACGCTGGGCTCAAGGCTATAATGCCGCGAAAAAGTATTTTGCGTTATGTCACAACATTTGCGTTTCAGATTCTTATCAAACAAAGAGTGGGTTTCCACTTGGAGAATGGCTGAAACGTCGTCGTGAAGAGTATTGTAATAATGTACTATCTGCTCACAAGATTCAACTGCTAGATCAATTGAATATGATATGGGATAAGGATTCTGCAAATATATTACACCATTTACAGAAATAATTGGAGGCATTTAATGAAACGCATTGACGATTGGGATAGAGGAGTTAAGCATTGCGAGGATTATATTGCTGCTCATGGTGATTTGTTTTGCAATTGTAGGTATGTCGCAGATGATGGTTATAATCTTGGACAATGGATTTCAAGAAAACGGCATGCTTATAAATCAGGACAGTTAACGGATTCTGAGATAGCACAGCTGACTAGATTAGGTGTCTTACATCTTAAATCTGAACGTTCATGGGAGGATGGTTGTAAGCATGCTGCTGAGTACATAATGTCTACAGGCAATTATGATGTGCCATTTGAATACTGTTGTGAGGATGGATTTCGGCTTGGTGCTTGGGTCTCTTATGCTAGAAATTGTCTTCGTAACCCAAGTCAAAGAAAGCTGACGGATTCACAACGCACAATGTTTTTAAATCTTGGCATCCCAATTAACAAGTATGAAGATTCGTGGTTTACTGGTTTTGAGCATGCGGAGGTTTTCTGGCATTTACATCAGCATCTTAATGTGCCAGCAAAGTTTGTTTGTGAAGATGGGTATCGTCTTGGTGCATGGATTGCAAGGCAGCGCAGCAACCTTAGATATGCAAATGAAAAACCAGAAATAACAAGAAAGATGATTTTGCAGCACAGCTTAAAACTTAACAGAATTGGTATGCTATGGACTACTGATGAAATTCAGTGGTGTAGAAATTTTTTCGCAGCGCTTGACTTATATAACGCTCATGGATATTTTAGCATTTATGATGCTAAAAATGATTATCAAATGTCACAGCTTAGAGAATGGGCAAAGATGACTAAAAATTATCTTTCAGGTAAATCTGATAAATTTACCAAATTGATAAAATTATACGATGAAAATTTAAAAATGTTGTTTGGAGGAAAAGTATGCTGGATTTATTAATTGGCTTCATTGTAGCTAATATTAAGTATGTCATTTTAATTTTGGCTGGTATTTTTGTTTTTAAGAAGGTAACACATACCATATTGAAAATTGTGATCATAATACTGTTAATACTTATGTTTGTACATTTTACAGGTTTTACACCGGCTGGGGTTATTGGGGCCCTCAAAAATCTTTAATACAGCGTCAGCATAGCGTACAAGCAAAAATGTAAAACCAAAAATATCTAAGTGACGATATTATATAAAATTGTCATGATAAACAAGGTTGTATTACTTGTAGTTATTCTTCTTACAATCGATCACTCATGATTGATTGCTGTTTGCATAACACCTAATTTTTGTATGGTATGCATAGGGTCAAATCTATGTATATCATTCAGGGCATTGTCGTGTCCTAGTATAACAATTCCTTATGCAGTAAATGTGTTACAGCTTTTACTGCATCTCGCCCATTTGGGCAATTAGTTGGAGCTAGACTCCTTAAGCGGTCTGCAGTAGTGCACATTACTGCAGACCATTACACGAATTTTGAAGAGAGCTGGAAAACCAGTTCTCTTTTTATTTTCAGTTTATTGACCTTATTTTTGTAATTTTGGAGAATTTAGTGAATGTTATTAAATGATATTGCGAAAAGCACAATTGCAACCATTACAGCTTCAAATGAGACTGCGAGTGTTACCTTGCAGTCTGAAATTGTACCATTGTGTCAAGAAGATATTGATTTTTTACAGTCCTCTTTTAATGGGAAACGTGCACCATCTTTTTGTGCCATGCATTTAATTAAAGATGATGAAAACGTGATTATATTTGCAAATAGTACGGCAACTTGTAATTTAACTATCCTATATGATTTCAAGCCATACATATGGGTTAATGTTACTATTGTAAAAATGAATTTACCTAATCTCGGAACATGCCATGTTGCTTTTAGTTTCGATGATGTTTCTACTTTTAATAGAAGATCTGAATTTAGAGTATGGCTTGGGTGCGCTGGTATAGCGACATTTGGAGATTCTCAAGTTCCACAAGATGTGTTTGTCAGAGATTTGTCACCATCTGGTGTCGGTATTATGGGACCAAATGATTTATCTTTGGCAAGGTATACTCCAATTCATTTGCAGTTCAGGTATTCTTTAACTAAGCAATCAGATCCTAAACTATATACTATCGACGCTTCAATTGTGCGCTGGACACCAATTAATTGTAGCAAGTATTTAATTGGTTGCCATATGAAATCACAGAATAAAGATTTGACTAGAATGTTATATGCAAAGCAAAGACAAGATTTAAAGTATGAACAGGAGCATGCATAGTAATCGAGTTTCATTTTTGCATTATTTGCAGAAATGGAGGCTTAAATGATTTTACAACTTTACGACATTAAACTTAAAGATGATATTCCAACTCTTTTTAAAGTTAAGGATTTTAACATTCTTGATGCGAATTTTAATACACCATCTATGGTTACAACAATAGTGCGCGATCTTTTTCACACAGATACATTGGCTGATGAGTTTACTTATTTACTTACCCTTGATAATGCTATGCATCCATTGGGTATTTTTGAATTATCAAGAGGTTCTGTTAATTTCTGCTTGGTTTCAATGCGAGGTATTTTTATTCGTGCTTTACTTACGGGTGCGTCTTCAATAATATTATTGCATAATCATACCAGTGGTAATACATCACCTTCGAGAGACGACTTGAAAACTGCAATAAGATTAAAAATTCTTGGCAATGTTTTAGAAATTCCACTGCTTGATTTTTTAATCATTGGCAGAGATTCCTATTACAGTATGCAAGAGAATAACTTTAGAGATACGCTTAATTAGATTATTATTTGCAATTTTATAGAAATTCAGAATTGTAATTACAACAAGATTGGTGTATATAATAGTGTGATATAATGTAATTTGATGGAGGTGATTTTATGTTCTGGAATGGTAAGAGAGAAGTAACAAAGCAGGATATCAGAGATATTTATGCTGAAGAGTTGACAAAGCAGGGTGCTAAAGAACTTTGGACTCTAAACCCTACTAATTTTGAGACCAGAGAAGTTTGCCCAGATGTCGTAGTTGTAACAGATAAGCCATTTGATACAGAGCGATTACGAGCATGCTATGAGGATGAAGATTTTACAATGTACCTTTCAATTCGGGTGAAACATGATATTCATGAAATGGATGGACTGTTTAAAACACCATATACATGCATGTTCAGAGAGGGGGCTTGGCAGGATGCCAACTAGGCAACCAGTAACTTTTGAGATGGTTACAAAATGGAATATTATTTTTAAACAAATACAACAGGATTTAAATGAGTGCACTTGCATTAGTGCACTCATTTCTTTTATCACTTATTTGTATGAAGTATCTATTGTAACAATGACATTTAAGCATTCTCCAGGAAAAATAGCTTCTTATAGAGAAGTTTCAAAATGTTTACCTTGCACAAATAATATTTCCATGCTTGTCATGCTTCGAAATAAATTAATTCATGAACTATATGATGTTGATAATGTAATAGCATTTATCAAGGATGGGATTACTGATTTTGGCAAGGAAAATTGTGATTTTTTGTCAGAACAGTGCTTTAATTGGGAAATTGATGTCTGGTATGAGTTTCAAAAGGCATTTCTAAAAATTGGAGATTATCACTTAAATTCTCCTGAGAAAATGTCATTTTAGAGGAAATTCAGTACCGGTATAGATACACAGCAAAATTTATATAATTTTGTAATTACATAGAAGATAGCAGATAAGCAATTCTGGGAAGTTCAGAACCTGAAATTGCTTTTTGCATTTTCTATATAATTTTGTAAATCAAAGATTGTTAAATCTGACGATTTCATGCTTAACTTGAGTAGCTCAGTGGGAGAGCAGCGAGGCTGAGGCGTAATGCAAATCGTATGCATGGGTTCGAATCCCATCTCAAGTACTGCATACTTACAACTTTAGTATTACATGAAGATAAGAAAGACAGGCAAGCGAAAATAAGTCCTGCACCTAGGTGTAAATTGTGAATGACATGGCTTTCACACAAAAATGAATGGTAAGTCTTACTAGACGGAACCGCCTTAAAAGGACGAATATTGTATAGTAAGCTATAGGTCTTCGTAGCGTAAGTAATGTAAGTATGTGAAAATGATTGGATGTTTCATTTTCATCCAGTTCTCCATTGTAAATTTACAAGTTCAAACATGGTAAGTTTTATCTTACCGCTGATTGGTTAGTGTAGACCTACCCCAAGTTTTGCACTAGCCATTCTTCCTCTATAGCTCAAAGGTAGAGCACCTGACTGTTAATCAGGGTGTTGCAGGTTCGAGCCCTGCTGGAGGAGTTGGTAGCAGTGAAGGAGTATTTAGCACAGTGCCAGGTGACTAATGGGCACTCACATTAAGCCAGGCAAGGGCATGCCGTGGGCAGCTACTATCCTTGTTCAGTCATTTTTATGACAGGTAGTTATTATTGAAAGTTGCGTGTGTTCTGAGAAATAACTACCTCCAGGCTAGGACACAACTATGAGTAAAACTTTAGCAACGGCTTGGTCCTTTCGTTTTTTGTCGTTATGGCGGAAATGGTAGACGCGCCAGATTTAGGTTCTGGTATCATGCAGATGTGTGGGTTCAAATCCCACTAACGACATTCTTCCCTGGGGGAGAATTTTATTGCGGGGTGGAGAAGTGGAAACTCACTAGGCTCATAACCTAGAGGTCGCAGGTTCAAATCCTGTCCCCGCCATTTTTTGTTAAATTTTCTTTTTAAGAAAGCTCTACAATGGCAACATCAAAGAAGATGACTATAGAAAATGGAAATACTGTATCTCAGGTATCCAATAAAGATCAGAAGCTGCAAGAGCTTGCAATGATTCTTATTAAGCATCAAACACCAGAAATTGTAATAGTACAATTTCTTTAAACAGTGGATACGATGAGGAGAAAATTAACAAAACTATTGCGGAACTACAAGCAACTGAGAATCTTTGGGATATTCATGTTTCCTGATCAGTACTGGAGGTTGCAAAAACAGATATGGAGAAAGCTTTTATTTTTATAAGTGTATTTATGTGTACTGTTTTACTGGGATTTGGTTGTGTTACTTTTCGCACGATACACACTGTTAATGTATCAAATAATAAAAAATTAACAGAGGCATCAGAGCAAATTGAAGAGTACAGGGCTAAAAAAGAAACTTTAATCAAAAAAGCGAAAAAGAAAGATGCAGCTTATTACGTTGATGGTGTAAAGCAGGATACTGATTTTGATCCGGATGGACTAAATCTTGATGATTACAAAGTTGAATACAATGAGAATAAGTTATACTTCAAAAAGGTAGAGAAAGTTCAAAATTCTACAAAGAGTTATACAAATTTCATGCCATTGTTTTTACCTATTTTTCATTGATATTTTTTGGGCTATCGCCAAGCGGTAAGGCACGGGATTTTGATTCCCGCATTCGTTGGTTCAAATCCGACTAGCCCAGTTCGGAGTCTGCTACCACAAATTGTGGTAATGCGGATTCCGGCAGCGGAAAGAGTTCCGCTTTATGAATTTATACCACATAGGCTTGGCAGTTAGAGAACTGCGGTTAATTGTGGTGATCGCACATGCAACCGGGTGTGCTGTGATCATATTGTTTTCGGAAGTGGTTAAGTCCTGTAATGTGAGCTTTTAGCATAAACGTTACTGGGTAAGATGAGTTGGACCACCGACTGTGCTAATGTGGGTTGAGGGTGCGGGGCTTGTAGATCAGCAAGTCGTATTATTGGCATGCTAGAGTCATTGCAACTACAGCGTGTGTTGAATTCAGAATGATCAACTGAAAACTGTATGGTGACCAAGGGAGATGCTGAGGATTATAAGGAATTCACAGTAGCCATACTTTTATATTTAATGGCTTGGCGCAGCCCACGGTGTGAATAGTGGGAGGAGTAATCGCAGATTCTATTATGCTGGTGATTACAAGCGTTCAAGAGTGAAATGGGTAGGGACGAAGTGTGTACTGGATAGCGCGCATCCGGTACATGCGACTATGAAATCATCATTCAAGGTGGTGGAGGTGGCTACATGCCAGGAGAAGCATTTAATTTGCATTGGGCACTGTCACAAGGGAATGCTTATGCATTTGTGTAGAATGAAGGATTTTATAGAATTGAATCAAATCGAGGTATGGACAGTGACGAGGAATTAACTTGGATGGGCATTGCAGGATAATGCCTGGTTCTTTCCTGTTGGTTGTACATGGCGGTACAAGTGTAGATTTGATGAGGAATGGGTTATGCATCGTTGGTGTAACCCATTCCATTAAGTTTGGGGCTGTATTTTGGTTTCGACAGGGATAAGAACATTTACAAATCGCTCGTGGGCAACCTACGTAATGGAAGAAAATTAAAATTAAACGCAAATACACGTTTACAGATGGCTGCCTAATGCAGCTGGCTCAGCAAGTAGATAATGCTGGTATCTTGTGGGTCGAAAGTACAAGCTTTGTGCGTTTCTTGGTAGGCTAAAGGTGAAACCAAGTGGTGGAATAGACGGAAAAGACGAGACGCTTAAACCTACGCGTCTAACAGCGTAAAGTTTGTAAATAAGTATTATTTTTGGACAGGGGTTCGACTCCCCTCAGCTCCATTAACTTGATAATTGGATAGTGTGAGGTGCGGTACGGTTGAGGTACTGCAGTAACCGGTTATAGGTTTGTTACAACCTTGCACATTAGGTTAAATTATCCTTATTAACTATAATAAATTGGTACTTTATGAATGTGCATTGAAACAAGTGGAATTATAGTTTAATAAGTTATTTTCGATGTTTTACAATTAAATATGGGATGGCTTCGCAACCAATTAAGATAAGGCGTATGACTGCTGAGATCATTTTGTGTGTTTCGGCATAAAGCAGTTGAGGGATTCAGTAGAGAAGAGTATCTTGCCTAACAAATTATGTCAGGAGATCGCGAGTAGTAACGCACCGCCTGGATCGCAAAGAAACACACATTTGGATCATTACTGATCCATTGCATCTTAGGATGCTTATTTGCGTAAGGTTATTGATGGTAGTCAATGCTAAATTCCCTTAAAAAGGTTTCTGTGATGAGCAGAGTAATATTAAACACGCGGTCTCGTGTTTTCGACCATGCGACTTACGTAAACAATAAATGAAGTGCATGATGCTGTCAGGCATGACTGAAAGGTTCGAATCCTTCTAGAAGTTAGGTACTCATAAGATACAAAAGCAGTTTGAGTCTGCTCGCTTCATTTGTTTAGTTATCAAGCAGTGCTGGAAGATAGACAGACAATCCATGTTCAATAGCGAGAGTGATCATGCGTCGTGCAGTTAACACGGAGTACGGTGAGTTAATCCACACCTTGGGCGTGCGTAAGGTTGACTTGGTGACAAGTGTGCATGGGTGAGAGGCCTATGCCTGCTTAGAAAAGGGAACTGGAGGGAACTGGAATTCTCTTCCAGTTCCCTTTTTGCTTTCTTATGATGTAGCAACGATTACACCTTATTACAATAAGATTAGTTATTTATGAATTACTTTTAATTAATTGACAGTTTTGGTGTATCATACTATTATAGTAGTGAGAATTTTATTCTAATTTAATGATCTCTATAAAACAATGAGTAGGTGATAATATTATGAAGATTAAAAAATTAGTAAATTGTGCTGGAGCGGAAAGATTTGGGACTTGTGCTGAATGTGGGAAAGGATCAAAGAAAGATCCTGAAATGCTCAAAATAGTATGGGATACAAATAGTTCTGTATGCTTATGTAAGGAGTGTGCAGCTAAATTAAAAAACCAATTATAAAACAATGAAATTTGTTTTCGAGGAAGAATTAGAAATGTAACATTGATATTGATTGTATGATGAATTATCATCATTTTGTGAGATAATTTTGGCGGAACACAATACCTTTAGATGTTTAATGGATGACCTAGGTCATCCATTTCTTTTTTAGGAGGATTTTATGGAAAAAGATTTTGATAAAATTTTAAAGACTGAATACTCGAACCGGTTTGATGAGATACGAAAGAAACAAATGATAACGTCTTTTTATAAGTACGGTGCATTAAAAGACAATTATCAGAACTTCAAGTGTATGAAAGCACTCGAAGATGTTCAGCTTCGCATTCAAAAATATAAAGAAACTGGTAATACTGAATTTCTTGCAGATGCCGCTAATTTTCTCATGATTGAGTTTATGTATCCAAGTATTGCAGGTGCAAAATATACACCAACACATTCCGGGGCCTGTGAGATTGCAGGTTTTAGCATTAACGAGATTAGAGAAGGCAAGGCATAGACAAAGAACTGTGTGATGCAAGTACTTGTATTACTACTAAATGTGATTTAAATTTAGGAGGGGTTTATCATGACACTATATCATGTTTCTTTTGGTTTACAAGAGATTGAAAAGCTTTTTACACCTAAAGTGCCTGAATCATGTGCTGCAATACATGGTGAAGATACGGAAACACCGCGTATCTGTTTTTCTTCAAGTATAGCAAAGTGCATACAGGCCACTGAATGTTTGCCAGCAGTTGGGGAACCAATTACTGTTTATAAATTAGAAGTCGAACCAAATGATGACAATTTAATGTCACCAAATGATTTGTATTCTTCTGGCAAGGTTCCTGATGCTTTAGAGAATCAGGAATACTGGTATCTTAAAGAAGTTAGTCTAATTGGCGAACATCGCATTATTACATATCAGGATTATGAATTTTCGTTTGCCTGGACTGTAATTAAAATGCAGGATGTTGTTAAAATTGTACAGAGTATAGTAGATACTAATTCTCTGAATGTTGATCTGAATGTTTTTGTTTCTGAGAAAGATGCAAATGCTATTTACAGAACTTTTTGTCAATGGCTTGACAGGAATGGATTCTACTCTTTAGAAGATGAGTTATATGATATGGTCTCTGAGCTGCCATGGGCACAGTTGAAAGTCCTTAATCGTTTAGATACAGTGAATTACAATGGTGTAAGATTCGGATTTGTTGCAATTGATAAAAAGCCTCATATTGCTTTTTCTAACTCAGTAATGAATGCTGCACAGGCAACAGGAATTGTGTCAAACCAGTTCTTACTTTATGATTATAAGGAACAGGTTTTCTGTAGAAGTCTGGCAGATGGCTTACACTGGTTCAGATGTGGCGATTTAAAAGAGGTTAGTGAACCACAAAAACTTAAGATTTAAGAAATAGCACAGTGTACTTTAATGTTAGTGTAAATGGAGCAATAAAGATGTTTGAAAATGATATAAGAACCTGTCAATGCTGCAATAAGAAAGTAGCGCGTAGTGATATGCTGTTTACGAAAGACTGCCATGGTATAGCTTACCGTTTAGTATGCTATAACTGCTATAAGAAATTAATGGCTAAGGGGTATGATGGAGAGTATTATGATGCCAGCGATGAAAACTTAAGTGCTGACGATTACTAATCTTTGTACAGCCTTTAATTCTCAGTTTTGAGTTAAAGATAACGGTTTGTATTGTATTTTTATTAGTGTGAGGTTAATTAAAAGTGTTGAAGAGAAAATCTTCAACACTTTTTTGTTTTCTGGGTATTTACTACAATTTTTAGTTTGGGATAACCAGAACTCCAAACAGATAGCTTTACCAATATATTATTATAAGGAGGCATTAAAAGATGGAAAGAAATGAATTTATTGAAGGTTTTGGCAAAATATCTTCAGATTGCAATCGTATGACTGAAAAGCATGACATTCATTATATGATTGATAATACAAGTGCTGCTCCAAATGTTAGAGGTAGAAAAACACTTGTTATTATTATGGAAGAACTTGCAGAGTTGTCAAAAGAGGTTGCAAAAGCTTACAGGGACAAAGTAGACTATTTTAATTTACTTCAAGAGATGGGAGATGTTCTGATATGTTTGGATTCTTTGCAGGATATATTTGGAATATCAGATGAAGATCTACAAAAAGCTAAAAATGTTAAGCTAGCTAGAAATATGCAAAGAGTTAAAGATAACGGAACTTTTGATTAGAGGTAATTATGAAGAAGCAATTAATTTTATTATGTAGTATTGCATTACTTGGTTTGACAGTAATTGGTTGTGATGATGATAATGAAGCTAGTTCATCTGAGTCTTGTGCCTCAGTGAGCGATAATGATTTGTTTGTACTTATTACTGAAGATAAATCTAATACTTTAACAGTGAATAGCAATAATTATCACCATTACTATTATTTACGTGATACTGGAATTGTTTACGCTGGTTTAATAGCACCTAATACTGTTAAAAGTGATAGTGAATTTGTTTCTCCGGCTATTTCAGAGCATGGCAATTATTATCGTTATGATGCAGAGAAACTGCGAGTTGTAGAAGTAGACTAGGAGGATTATATGAGATTAGTTACATTTCAAGACAAGTCTGTTTTAAATGCATTAGAAGATGGTATTTGGTATTCAACTCGTGATAATCGTATGAAGTGCATTGATTATGATTATGTGGACGAAGAAGGGCATTATCCAATATATACATTTGCATCAACACAGCTTACAACACATCTTACTTTTGGTTTATCTTGGTTTTATGCCAGTGCTTGCCATTTGGCAAGGTTTATGCAGTTTGATTTAGAGCAACGTGTGATGCTTGAATTAGAGGTATCTGAAGATTTTATATTAAGTATGAAACAGCATTCCTGCTTTTTTGAACAGCGTTGTTCAGATGATGATCCAGATCGTGAGACTACGCGTACAAATTATAAGCATGAGCATTATTGGGTTAAGCGCGATTTGAGCAAAGGTGAAGTGTTTACATGTGATTTCCTTCAGCATGCTAGAAAGGAAGGTCTTGAGCATGAACTTGAGGCATTGATTCCATGCATTAAAAAAGAACATATTGCAGCCATAAGATCATTTACTTATGAATATGCAGAGAACGATGATGAGATAATTAAATGCAAAACGATTTACAGCAATGCATCTCTCACACCATTGTGGAACGGAACAGTGTATTTAAGTGGTGACGGTTACCCAAGGTTTAATCCAGTTGAAGATGCTGATATTTTGAAGGAGATTGCTGAGCTTAAAGCTAAAGGTCGTTACCCATGCGAGTCTCTTTTGGCTATTCAGAAATATGGCGCTAAATCTGTACAGGATTACTGGACAATCTCAGAGTGCTTGTCATGCTGTTGCAAAGAAACGGCGAAGCAGATTAGGAATATTATTGCTGTAGCTCAAATTGCTAAAGATGATTTTAATACTATGACAATTGAGAAAGCTGTGAATCGTGCAAGAGCCAAGATTAATAAAGCACCTGTAAGAATGGTATTATAACTTGTCATGATCAGCAGCAAGATCAGCTCCAGATTACAATTGAGGAGGTTTGTATAATGCATGAAACCACCGAAACTCAGAAATTAAAGACTAAGTTCATAAATAGAGATGTCGCTATTGGTGGCAATAAACAAATTTTAGAGTTCATTGCTGGGGTACGTTTTCAATGTTCCCCGGCTTGCTCCACAGATACAAGTGTAGAAACTATACGTTATTTGTTTGAGGCAGGCTACTGCTATTATTTTGCACGCATGCTTGAAGATGCTTTCCCAGGTGGTGACGTGTGTTTAATGTATCCTTTTGGCCACATAACATATGTTTATGATGGGATTATTTATGATATTGGTGGGGTGAGCGATGCTGAGTATGAATCACTTATCCCTATCAAGTATCTTGACAACACAATCAGTATTTTTAAGCACAATGGGGACTCTGATGTTTCAAGAGAAGATGGTAGACGTATAGCTGATGAGTGTATTAAACAAGGTAAAATTATTGCTGGCAAGGGTTATTTTGAACTGACTCAGCGATCACAAAATAAACCACAGAATATTAAATTAGTTTAGGAGGATTAAGTTATGAAAGATGAGAATCAACATTTTAAAATTACTAGTGTGCAGTGTACATATTATAAGCCAGGACACTTACGTCCTATTTTAATGCTGAAACCACATTATTCTAGTAAATGTAACTGTGGTTGCCATTACTTTATGCATGTATTAGTTGTTTCTGATAGTGGAACAGAATTTGTTGGACTGAGCTGTATTAATTGCCACAGATCGGATATATGTTTCAAGGATGAAGCTGATGCTGCTTTAAAGACTGGAGTGTGGGCAGATTATGAAACTTTTATAGATAAAGCTATCTCGTTTGATTCGTACGTTGGTGCTGACGGGAAACCACACTTCATTGAATTTGAACAGCAGGATGCTTGTACATGTGGCAGTTTAGAGTTTGCATATTATAAGAGAACTACAGACTGTAATGATATGCTTACTTGCTGTAACTGTGGACGTTGTATTACTATAAGTAATCTACAATTTTCAGCTGTCCATCGTTCAACAGGAAAGGTTTTTGATCCAGAAGAGCGTGATGATTGGTCTGATAATGATCAAAAGATATATGATTCAATTCCGGAAAATGAGAGGTATACATATGGTTTGACTCATCGTAGTGTAGTCGAAACATTTAAGAGGTTGCATTCAAAGAAAAATGAAGGAACTCCAAGTAAAATGGAATTCTAATATGAATGTGACGAATATTGCAACTAGTAATCTTAATTAGGCACAAGAGAAATGAAATTATAGGCAGAAAGAAGGTATATTATGAAAGTAATAGAGAAGAGAGAATATTCTTTTGATAATGAAGATTTAAAGCTTTTAAAAGAAACACTGCCAGACAATCCCTGTGAAAAGTGCAGCCCTAGTGAACGTATGGTTTGCTGCGGTTGTCCAGATCGACGTGAATATGATAAGGTCATAGAAGTATATAAAGACCACAATATTTATGAAATAGCATGCGCTATCCATAAAGTTGATGCACTTGTAGACGAGGAAACTAAACTTAAGACACAGATCCAAGCAGTGAAGCGCGACATTGCTGAAGCGATATCGTCAATTCCTGATGAGATTTGTGCAGGTCTTAATTACGAAACTCCTTGCCACAGGGATTTACATGTTACTGCTAATCATGATGTAAATCTCAATATGCCAACTAAATTAAAGTTTTAGTAAATGTATTAATTTTGCATTTTGAATGAATTCATAGGAGAATTAAATTATGACAGATATAAGGTGGGCAATAAGTATCTATTTACAGAGAGGAGATTATATACTACAATGAATACACCAAAGAAAATGATATTTGAGGATTCTGTGTCTTCAAATCATAAAGAAAACAAATTGTCTTATGATGATGCATTTAAAAGATTCTTCTCAAGAAAAGCTGTTTTAGCAGTACTGCTAAGAGAAATAATACCTGATTATCATGATTTGTCAATTTCCGAGATTGAAGAGTTGATAATATCAAGTCGGATAAATCAATTAAATGCTGAAACATTGGCAGAAGAAGATGTTATTTTTGGCAGTAAGATAATGTACGATGTTGTCATACAGTGTGCATTACCGGATACTTACACTTTTTCAACCATGGAAGCAAATATTATCTTTGATTTGGAGATGCAGCGAAAGTACCAGATGCCATACAGCTTGTATGATCGTGCTATTTATTACACAAGCAGACTTATTGCTAAACAATCTGTGGAACATTCATCCTATGATAAGTTACTTCCAGTGTACTCAACTTGGATATGTCTTTGCGGTATTCCAGAAGAATTACAGAATACCGTGCATTCATTTAGGCTGCAGGACCTTGGTAATACGCATATTGTATTGCAGAGGTCACTTTTCAATATTGACTTTTTATTACTGTCTGAAGATTATGATTGGGATACTTCGGATGCAACAATCATTAAATTTTTGCAAGCTGTTTTCAAGAACAGAATGACAGACTCAGCATTTAATCCGTTCTTACAGATTAGTCCTGAAATAGAAAGCGAGGTAGAATCTATTATGACAGCTCAAGAAGAATATGAATATGAATTACAGGTGGAAAGAGAACAGGCCGCTGCAGAAGGAAGAGAAGAAGGAAGAGCAGAAGGCATAGCAGAAGGCAGAGCCGAAGGCAGAGCAGAAGGAAGAGCAGAAGGCAGAGCAGAAGGAAGAGCAGAAGGCATTATTTCCGCTGCAGTTAAACTGCATATGACAGATGCTGGCGTTCTCACAAATATGCTTGTTGATGAATTATTAATAACGCCTGAGCAGGCTCATGAGTACATCAAGAAGTTCTTACCAGACAAATCTAATGATTCTGAAGAATAATCTTGACCAGTATCATTAATGTTTTCATCAGCATTATAAGGTTTGATAAGTACTCAAAGAACTCAATCATTGGAATAAGTACCAAGTAGCAAAAGAAGTAAACTTTTTAGTTTACTTCTTTTTTTATTGAATGGGGGAAAATTATGACAGATACAAGATGGACATTAAAACAATGGGAAGAAGCAGTAGGCGAATCTCCAAATTGGGAGATTTTTGAGATACCGGCTGAAGTTATTGAAAAAAGAGAACTTGAGCAGGATTATTCAATTAAGTATGTTGGACCGATTGAGAATGGAACAACTGTAGAGGAAGTGCCAAAAGTGCCATTGCTGTACAGAACTTTTGCAGATTTAAAAGATTTAACTGAACTACCATTAGGTTTACAAAGAGGGCTTAATTATGATATTGTTGCTGGTTGCAGTAATCTTAATCCTTCGTCCAGTGCACTTCAGAAACTAATGCAAAGAGCATCTTGTGGTATCTATACATTTAAGTTTTTGAATGATACAGGATCACCAAATATTATTGATTATGACAAGCTTGGTGACAAACCAAGTAAGTTAGTTGCAAAATTGTTATGTTTTGATCCTTCTGATGTACATAAAGTTTTAACAGATGCTTACGGGGAAGATTTTGATAAGTTCAATAATTATAATTTCCATGGTGTTCCTAATATAAGTAATTTTATGCGTTCTATTAAATTATTAAAATCCTTGAATTGCTTTAAAGTTGTATTTCCACACTTTATTGTTCGAAAGTTTTCTTCTGGCAGCATACTGACCCTGCAAGAAGTTAGTAAGGCTAGTGACATGAAATGTCCTGTATGTTCAATTTATGATCGCATAGCTATTTGCAGTGATTATTTCCCAGCAGATCCATTAAGATTCGATTGCATTATTTATCATCTTTTAGATGACTTTGTTTTAGACACTGACGATGAGAAACTGGTGAATGCATTAGGCATCAAGTTTAATAACACTCATCTGAAGAATTCATATAAAGCTGGAAAAGATGCAATAGTTGAAGTGACTGGTGACAACAGCATAGTTGCCACAGGTTGCCCATTGCAAGCAAGTGGCACGTTAACTATTAAAGGATCTGGAACGCTAACACTTGAGTGCTCTGAAGGAATGCAGGCTTGCATTGGTATTGAAACACATACAGGTATGAGCTATGGTCGTTGGGAGCCTGGTAGAGGGCCTTCTTTGAATAAAATAATTGTTGACGGTGTAAAAGTTGATTGCCATTCAAGAGTATTGAATTTCAGTATTGGAAGTTATGGTGAGTCTGAAGTTCCAGAAATTGAGTGTATTAATGGTGGTTCTTTAAACTGCCCAGAAATCAATGGCAAACGCATTATGAATAGATCAGGTGCTGAGGGTCTTTGTGGTAGTACGAAGCGTGAGAATTGCGCTGAATACAAGATTGTTACAGATGTGCATGATGAACCATAGAAGATGTTGTTTTAAGAATTGAGGTGTATGTGTATATGAAACTTAATAAAGAATCCAAAACAATTTTACCTTTATTTTTGATAATTTTTGTAATGATTCTGCTTACTTCTGGTCTTAAGAAGGGGCTGATTGCAGTGTCTGCTTTTTTGTTTTGTGGTGCTACTATGATAGCATCAATTTGGTTAATTGCTTTTATTATTGCCTGTATTTTGTTCGGCAGTATTAGAGAAGCATGGATTGAAATGAATCCGTTGGCTTTGATTAAGGAATTGTGGTTCTAGTGCAATGCATGATGAGCTGTAGAAGATGTTGTTTAAGAATTGAGGTGTGCATATGAAATTTGATAAAGAATCCAAAGGAATTTTACCTTATTTTTTGATAGCTTTTATAATAATGATTCTGCTTACTTATGGTTTTAAGAAGGGGCTAATTACAATGTCTGCTTTTTTATTTTGTTGTGTTATTGTGGTAGCAGCCGTTTGGCTAATTGCTTTTCTTATTGTTTGTATCTTGCTTGGTAGCATCAAAAAAGCATTGATTGAAATGAATCCGATGACTATGATTAAGGAACTGTGTTTTTAGTACAATGTATTAAGTTCAGTATTCTGTATAAGGAGTTTACGCTGGGTCAGATGGAAGTTATTCACTCAAGTTTGAGAATGCATCAGGTAATACACCAAAGAAAATGCAATTTTAGGAGGAATTTAATATGGCAAAGTTTTGGTTAGAACACAATGAAGTAAAAAGCGATATGGATCTTTCAATTTTTGGTTATTATCAAATGGAAGAGATTCGCCTAGGTTTGGAGAACGCAACAGTATAGCCAAAGAAAATAAATTTTAGGAAGGAAGTCAGTATTTAAATAGTCAACAGATTTAGAACGATTATGTCAGTTGAATGTTAAAGAGCTATGGTACACCATAGCTCTTTCTTATTTGACTATTCTGTGTCAGTTGAATTGGGAGTCTTATTATTGAACTGGTACTTTTATTAAGTTCTTCTTAGTGTTTTTCAAGATTTAGTATAGGAGGAAACAAAATGGATAATATGACAAAGAAAATTACAATTATTGGAATAGGAGCGGTTGTAATAACTGCAATTATTAGCATAGCTCAAACTGTAGTTAAAATTGTTCCAGTGGTATTTGCTAATACTGATAACTAAGCTTAACTGTAAATATTAAGAAGTAATAAAAAACTAATACAGAGTACATATAGTTTGTAAATCTTGAAAAACACTAAAAAGTGCTTAATTATGAAAGCACTTTTATGTGCTACAAATCTTATAAGTTAGGAGAATTATGAGTATAGACACAATTATTTTGATTTTAATTGCAGCTTTCTTTTTATTAAGTTGTATTTGTTTTGCATTAGAGACTTTATCGCCTACTGGAATTGTACTTATTGTTTATTGTTTATTGTTTATTTTTGTTTATGTAGGTAATCATAATCTACATAAATTTCATCAATCTAGTGAAAATGTTTCCATAAGTGAAGGAGTAACAGTTTTCCAAAGAATTCAGTCTATTAATGATTATACTAAATTTTAGTTAGTCAGCTAAAACTGATGAATAGTCAATCATAGCTTTAGTTGAGGTTGTATGAAATTTGGTAATGAAAGTAAAGATGCTATAAGAATAATTTAGTATTTCTTAGTCTTTTCTTGATTGCTAACATTGGATGATTTTATTTCTTGTTGCTTGTATAATACTTGGTGGTGTTAAAAACTGCATGGTCAGCGATGAATCATATAACTGTAATTAAGGAAGATTTTTGAGTAATGGAGGTTTAGTATGGCGACAGTTATTCATACATGGGAAGAATTTGAGGAATGGGCTACGAAGCATCCTGAAACTGAGGTTGCAACTATTACTGTAAATAGTAAAAGACTGGTAGAGCATGCTTACATCAAAGCTAAGAACAGAGTAACAGGTCCACAGTCAATTTTTATACCAGATGAAACATGTATCGATCATTATTTCACATCACATGTCTTACGACCTGGTTTTCGTTATTTAACAGAGGAAGCCAATCGTATTTTAAATGATTGCAAGTTCGATTGTGTACTACAACCGATGGAGGCGGTTTAGTATGGCTTGGAGAGCAGAGTTATTAAGAAGACAATGGTACTGCATTTGTAGAACTTTTATGCCAGAGATTTTTAGTAGACAGTTATACGATGAGTGGTACGCATCATTAAGTGAAGAAGTTAAGCAGCGTTTAGCAAAGAAAGTGCAGAAGAAGAGAGAAAAAGAGTATCGTGAGTTACAACAAGGGTTACGTAATATTTCTACACTCGCGACTGCAGCATGTCAATATCGTGATCGTCTTTTTTCACGCTAACCAAAGGAGAGATAATATGGCATGGATGGCAGAATTGAAACGAAGACATTGGTATTGTATTTGCGGACTTTTTATGCCGCAGGCTTTTAGTAAGTATTTATATGACCAATGGTATTCGTCACTAAGTACTGAGGATAAACAGCTACTGGCAGAACACAAAAGAAAAGAGAAGGAAAAGGATGACATTGAGTTACAAGAGTGCCTGTGTAAGATTGCAATGATCACATCAGTCTGTAGAAGCATTTCAGATGGGCCTTGGACTCATTGATTGCAGATTGAGTAAATAAAAGGAGGACTAATATGGATAACAGAAATGCTAGATATTGGAATGATAAAGCTGCACGTTCTGCTGAAGCCAAGAGACATTTAGATTATGTTTCTTCTAAGTATGCAGATGACATCAAGGTGCAGATTGCAAATACAGTTTTATACGATGCAAAGGATTTGCAAAGATCAATTGTTGTAGGTATTCCAAGACAGTCATTTTTAGCGATGGATACAGTAACTGCAATTTTTTATATTTCCAGTATTAGAAGTTCAGATAAGATCGCTGCTTTAAATTTTGCATCGTTTAAAAATCCTGGTGGAATGTTTTTAAAAGGTAGTAAGGCTCAGGAAGAGTGTCTTTGTATGGATTCAACTTTATATCCAGTACTTGACAGTTTTCGTGATGCCTACTATGAACCGAATAAGAAATTACTTAATCGTGCACTGTACGCAGACAGAGCTTTATACACGCCAAATGTTATTTTTGAAAATGATGAGCATGCTGCTAAAGCAGACATTTTAACATGTGCTGCTCCAAATAAGTATGCCGCACAGAAATATCAGAATGTTAGCGATGCAGAAAATACTGAAGTTCTGAAAAATCGTTTACTTTTTATTCGAGATATTGTTAATGATCAGGATGTTGACACATTAATTCTTGGCGCTTTTGGTTGCGGAGTATTTGGGCAGGACCCAAAGCAGGTAGTAACTTTAATGCATGAAATTTTCAGCACTGCTTGCGTTGCTAATATTGTATATGCAGTTCCAGGTAGGGATATGACTGCAAAAATATTTGAAACTCAATTCTCTGGTTAAAGAGTTGTCAATGGATAAAACAAACAGTATAAGTGATCTTCTCGCTTTAGAAGTGTGTTTGACAAGTCAGATTCATAATTTTGTGAATGAGTATGAACGTGAAGGGGAGGTCCCATACGATTATCTTGACAAAGCCAAGCGCATGATGATTCGAAAATTGATAATACTTTTGATTCTGTGAAAAGATAGTATTTTCTTAACAGATGTGGAGCCACAATATTTTATCGTATGAAAATATAATAATATACATTCAAAGCCTGTTAGAGTAATATCTAACAGGCTTTTTAAAATAGGAGGAATTGTTTATGAGACAGTTAACTATCAATGACAGAACTTTCAAAACTGGTGATATTGTTAGGCATTTCAAGAGGGAAACTTTGCAAGATCCTGGAACGAAATACATGTATGCTATTTTAGGTTTTGCTAAACATACAGAAACTGGTGAGATACTTGTTTTGTATCAGGCATTGTATGAAGATACTGAAATGCATGTCAATTATGATGTTTTTGCACGCCCGGCTGAGATGTTTTTCTCTGAGGTCGATCGAAACAAATATCCGGATATTAGGCAGAAGTATCGTTTCGAGGAATGGCATTTAGATACATCACCATTATTGGTGTTCCGGAGTGCTTTCAAGGCAAAGAAGCATTTACAGAAAGATTAATTTGAGGTGATTATTATGAAAGATTTTTATATTTCAGCGAAGATCTCTGTTGATGATTCTCAGGATATTCAGGAGTTTAAAAGATTAGAGCATCATGCAGAATTTTTATTTGATCTTGAAAGCTATCCAGAGATAAAGGAAGTGTCTGATTTACATGTTATTACTACAGGAGCATCTGATTTATTAAGTGCAATCAATAAGGTTTGCTTGAACTGTGCTGAAGACACATTACAGCACCCAGAAGTTTGTACTAAGTGTCCTGTGAGAAAATTATGTGACAGTTTAGGAAATGGGAGGAATAAAGACTCATGAAAATTGTACCTTTGATTTTACTTGTAGATGGTTTAATTTTATTGACTCTTTGTATTATCTTGTTTGTGAAGATTGCATTCTATAAGTTAAGGATGAGAAAAAGCGGTCTGCTGATCTGCATTTGTCCCGTGTCTTTGGCCATTGCTGATATTATAACAGGGATTTCAGCACTTGGAGGTTTTAATCATGAATAACGTTGTATTGATAATTATAGCTATTGCCGCATTATTTGTAGTTGATATAGTATTTGATAATGTTCTAAGTCCTACTGCAAAATCTATTGTGACAGGGTTGACGATATTGTTTTTTGCTTTTATTTATGTTTGTGGGCGGCATGCAGCAAGTTCTGGAGCTGCTAGACTACACAAACTTGAAGAGCAACTAGATACGGAACAGCAGAGTTATGCAGTAGAGACAGAAAAACAATCTAATCATAAAAAGCAAACAAGAAAAGAGCAGGAAGAGAAATTACATAAACTTGTCGCATCTGGTAAAGCGAAGATTGTAATAGATGGTGAGCCGACAAGTGATGAGTTTGATATTGATGGCATTAAATTAAAAGATTATGATATCAAATTTAAGAACGGAAAAGTTTATTTAATATCAAAATAGGAATTTCAGCACTTGGAGGATTTTAAATGTTTATTGTTTTGGCTGGCATACTAGCATGCATTTTGTTTTACTTTGCATACGATTGCATATGTTACAAATGGGAAAATATCATTGGCCTTCTATGTATACTCGTAGGCATTGCATGTCTTGTATTTGGCTTTAAAGCTCAACAAGACGTGCATCAGTCTAAAAAAGACATAGCTACTGAAAAGCAAATAGAAACCGGTTCAGAAAAATTATTTGAAATATTAAAGTGAGGAAAATTTTATGGGAAGTCAACAGAATGAATTAAATTTGCATTTAAAAGTATTTGAAAATACTCAGTTTTCAGATGAATTTTTAAACACGAAGCTAATAAATCTATATTGTAAACATATGATACTCACCAATTTAAATAAAGATTCCAAAGCAAATCGTCTTCTTGCTGCATCTTATAAGGCTGGCTATGAGTTTTGTGAATGGGGATCTCATGAAGAATTGCCAAGCGACTTATTACATCATCTTAATATAATAACAAAAATGGAAGATGATGATTACAGACATGCTGTTCGTATTGTTATTTGTCAGTATTGTTTTTGCGAGAGACCAGTCATCTGGTCAGATAATCTGCATAGCACTATTAAATACATAAGAGAATTTGGAAAAGAGGCATGCTTACGGGATATTCCTTTTTATGTTATTGATTTAACTCATCTTGAGGACCCGGTTGCTAAAGGTTATAGAGACAGCCTTAATCACAATATTTCAGATATTCTGGGTGCTGTCTCTTGTGCCTTCTCACGGTATAATAGGTCAAATTTAAAAGAGCTTATAGATATACACTACACAATAGATGATCTTTTGAATGATAATACAGAATTATATACGTTTCATAATAATCATTTAGGGGTAATTCAGAATGGTGATCCTGCAAGAATTGTAATAGAAAAATCTCAGGCTATTAATTCTTTGTATTTTCCTAAAACAAAGAAAGCTGATAATGAGCCAAGTAAATACAATTTAAGGAGTGAATAAATTCAAATGCGTACTGTGATAATTTAAAAGCAGACAAGGAGGACATGACATGAAATTGCAGACAGCGATAGAGATTGCAAAAAACTGTGGATTAGAAACAGCCGGAGAGGCTATCTTTAATATAAAACTTCACGCAGTTAATTTATTTTCTTATTCTGATATCCAAAAGGAGCTTGCGGAATTAGAAAATACATGGGAATGGACAAAATCCCATAGCAGAACTTCTGATGGAAAAGCCATCAATGAAGATACGCCTGTAAACCTTATTCTTGAGCATCATATTGCTGAAGATAAGTAATTAAACATACAGAATCAGAGGAGAAATAATATGTCAAACACAAAAGGAATTTCAAAAAAGAAAAAATTGTTAAAAACACTCATGGATAAATATATTACATTCAAAGTGTTATTTTATATCTTAGCATACTCAGTGCTTGGATTCATTAACATTCCAATTAATAAATGGCTTACTTTCAACTGCCCAAAATGGTCAAGTGCGGAATATCCTCCTTTATTCGGTGCAGTTTTTGTTCTTCCATTATCTGAACTGTTGATTTTTGCCATTATTGAAATATTCGCTGAAGAGATAAGGGCTCTTGCAGAATAACAGCATATAGGGATCAAATCATTTCATATCAGCAGTTTTTTAGATTGGAATTTCGAAGGGAGACAGAAATGTTAAACAGTTATATTAAGTTATTGCAACATGCGACAGAGGTAATGACAAATGTTGACAGATCTAATGCCGGCGCTGCATTGTATTTTCAGGCAGTAGGATATGAGTTTGTTGTTGCAGTCCCAGTTTTAGTATTTTACTACGGAATTCATAAAGGTGGTCTTGCTTCAAAGACTTTAAAGAAGTTTTCTGAGATAGTCTTAGATAGTTATCAAGCTAATGGTGAACGTTATCGTTTATGTAGTTCTTTTGTGACTAGTAATAAAGAGTCACGCATCGAAGCATATGAAAAATTATGTACATTGCTTACTAAATATTGTAAAGAATTTACTGCACTAAATTGGTATGATTGCGTTCCTGGTGATACTCTTGAAGATAAGAGAAGGTTTTTGAAAGAAGATAAACATTTTTCTAACATTTTACAAGGTCTTCCATCCTTACCTCACTGTCTTATAGGAGATGCTTCATTTAAGTATCTTATTTGTCCAGATGTATTTTATTATATGACGCATCCAAAGAGGTCTACTTCTGTGTTTACTGATCGTGTGAAAGAGTTATATCCAACAGATGCAGATTATCGACGTGACTTAAGAAGTTTCCAAATCAAGTGTAAAGCAATTCTTGTTATTGCTTTAGTTTTGTATGCAATTTTCATGCTTCCATTATGCCTGATGTTCTTTTGAGCAGCCATGAGGACTAAAACTATTATTACTTCAGACTTGAGGCGTTAGGGTTATTTAATATGAAGATTTTGATTATTCATGGGTGTAGAGTGTAAAAGCTCTACACCCATTTGTGCTTTAGTACAAATAAATTTAAGGAGGCAACATTATGAATTTATGTGTTGATTGTAACTTATTGTTCGCTGAGCTGGAGAAGCATGATTTTTGCCCTGGTTTTTCAGCAGTTATCTATGGAGTATTTGATAAATGCCAGGTGGACTACTGGCATCGCGGAGATTTTGTCTGTTGCATTAAATCAGAGGGAATGATTGCAACTAGCGTATTCTTTGTTATTGGGAATGAATTAAGAGATGACTTCACTACTTACTCTAGTATTATTAAGTTCCTGGATGCCGCTGACCATCTAGATGTTCACTGGAAACCATCCATTCTCAAGACGTTTGAAAATGTTATATTTAGCAGTCATTCTGATGCATTTGCTAAATATAAGGAGATGCTTACTGTATTTCCAAAATTCACACCAGCATTTAAGGAATTGTTTGCAGAAGAGATGGATGCTCTTGCAGGATCTGATACGCAAATTCAGATCAAACCGGATTTGTCTAAAATTTATATAAGTGAAGAACATGAATATTGCTATATTGTAGCTGCTTCACCTGATAGTGTTTATATGAAGCGGCTCAATAACTCATCTTTTGGTAGTGAACTGGATTATCGTGAACTGCAGAAGTTTACAATAGATCCAGAAGCTTTTAATGAATTGCATTCTTTATTATTGACAGTATTACACGATCTTTCTTCCATTATCAGAATAGATAATTTGCCGAAAGCTAATGGTGGATCTTTAAAATATTATAATGAATCAGATCGTATAGATCAATCTTACACTATAGCTAGTCCGAATTTTCAAATGAAACTCTATGCACTGATTGGTGTTTCCTGCCACTTAACTGACAATTCACGCACGATTAACCAAGATAAAAAATGCCAGGCCAGCGATATTATTGACATCTTTTCAGGATATAATAATAACACTAAGTGTTTTCATGATTTTCTTATACAACTCATGAAAACGTTTGCCACTATTTTACTTGGCGATCTGGCATTGCGGAAACAGCTTTTTGATTATTTGTACACACTTGAGGATGATGACAATTCCATTAATGCACAGCAGCGTGGGTTACCAAGTAGTAAAAATATTGGTTCATTACCAGCAAGTGAGCAATCAACAAGTATTGATTTTGCTTCGTTTGCATGTGAACCTGAGGATTTTACACATGGTTCCATTTTTACAGAGCCACTGTATTATTTCCTAAATTTGTCTTCTGATGCAGATTACAAGAAGTACTCTGCCAAGTTAAAGGGTGATAATGTTGCATTCTCAGGTGAATATTCTCTTTCTACAGAGTTGTCTAATAATACAAAAATTAATCTTTGTGATCAAATTCCGGAAGTCTTTTTGCATACTCGGATACCTGTTATTTTTGTTGTTGATAGCTTTTCAGTTTTACAAGATAACACTGATTGGGTAAATAAACGTTCTGATTTATTGGATGGGGTAATGGACAAAGAAGGAACCACAAAGTTTTTGAAAGATATTGTTTCTGAACAGTCGCCTTCTGCAATCATAATTTAGAGAGAAGGAGGCTTTATGAAACAGATTGAACTTTCGTCATTGCCAGATATAATTTATAATCTTCAAAATTGGAAATGTGTACATAAAAAATTGTATTCCGTGTATATGACGCGACCATTATTTGGAACAGAATGTTATAATGCCCACGAAGATTGTCATTATGTTACAGATCAAAATAAGCAGTTTATTTTGAGTGGGTTGAGTGGTGAATTTTGGGTAATTAATGAAGTACAGCTCTCTAACACTTATACGTTTGCTGATGGGACACCTATAACTACTGCGTCTTTGAAGAAAATAAGTTTACCGACTGGTGAGATACCTTGGCATAAGATTGTAACGAATTATGGGAATGTTACTAATTACGCCTTTCATTTATCACTGAATTATATAAATTATCCAGTAAAAACTCTTTTGGGTGACATTTTAATTGCAAACCGGGAAGGTATTGAGCACGGCAGTGGTGATTTTTTAGTTTGCTCTGCATTAGCTAATGGAAAGCCTAATCTAAGAGATATGTGGGTTGTGAATGGTGTACATTTTCTAGACAAATACAGTATAAAAGATTCCTCGCATATGGCATGCGAGGAATCTTTACTTGAACCAGTTTTCCCTTCAAAAGATTTTGTAAAATTTAAAATTTAGGAGGTTTTATGGAACACAAAGGGTTTGATCAGTATACAGCTGATCTTTTAACATTAGGACGATACATAGCAGATGCTGCAAATATTAAATCATGCACAAATGATGATTATACTGAATTGGCACAGAAATTCTTCTTGTATCATCTTAATTCTTCCAATGCAGGAAATCTTTTTCAAGATATTCCAAATGATGACACTTTTCATAAGCATCTTCATCAAATAACAAAACAGCTACTAGTTGGAAGTCTGCGATACATTCAGCTTATTCTAATTCAGTTTCTTTTAAGTGATAATTTCACTACTGGTTTTGCAAGTAAGACAATTGATCTCAGAACAGAAGATGCTTGCTGCAGTGTTGCACTTTACAACATTATAGACGATTTTTATTTAGATAATGTTCCATTTTACGTTTACGACTTTACAGAGTATTGTAAAAAATTTGTTGCAATTAAAAAGATTGAGAGTGCTGCTAAAGGTGCTGCTGCAAAACTTCTCAATGAACTTACTGGGACTATGAATGTTCCTATTATATTGGAAGCTGGATATTTACATTATGGAGACTATGAGGTTTTTTCAAACAATTTGGATGCACATGACATTGTGCCCGATATAGTAAAATATTATGAATCTCTCGGCTTCAAGAATGTAAATAATAACATTGGTCATGATGAAGAGTCAGTTGTTATGCTTTATGACAAAACGAACTTATTTAGCGAGGAACCGAAGAACATATTTATTTAGTTAAGAAAGGGGTTAATTATGAATAATGAGGGACAATATGCAAATCTTGAGTTAGGAAAGACCTATAATTTTATGGGTTACAAATGGACGGCCTGCGAACTGATCAACAATGGTAAAACACTTGTGATTCAGTCCCATGTGGTAACCAATGGTGCATGGCCTGGCTTGGTAATATCGCAGTTTGGGAATGGTAATTACTATTCCAAATCCATTGATGGCCAGGATATCAGTGGTTATGATAATAAGCTTAAGGAACTGTACAATGCTATCAAGGATGCTGAGGATATGTCTGCTACTTATGGTAAGGGACTGTTCCTTATTGGCAAAGAAAAAGTCGGGTTTACCGAATTGGGTGAACCAGGTTCTGGAAATTACTGGGCGGCATTAAAGGCAGTAGCGGAAAACGCCCGCCAGTTAGGGCCTGGCAACAACTTTGTGTGGCTCGGTACCGTTGACGGTGGTGCCCACGCATGTTGTCTGCACTCAAGCGGTAGCATCCATGGCCATGAAAGCGGCTGCAACCAGAATCTATACTATGTTATTGCCCCAGCTTTCAATTTAGATTTGTCTAAAGTTGAAATCAAAGGCGATGAGATTATTAAAAAGGCTAAATTTGATTTCGCTTCAATGGCAGTGGCAACACCTTCTGATAATAATCTATCTGCTAGCAGCAATCATACCTCAATGTCTGCAGCAGATGCTAAAACTCTATTTAAGGATTTTGCTGAGCGTTTACCTTCTGGTAAATTTTATGAAATGTCACAGAACAATAGTTCCATTCAACCTGATGATTCGGCTGTAGAAAATCGTAAGGCACAATTTATAATTGCTGAACAGGGAATAGCTGAACTTGCAGGTGCAGTGACAGCACAATCTGATTCATCAAAAGAATTAACAGATGATGACAGACTTGTTGAGTTGTGTAAAGAAGCCTCACAACGTGCAGCATCTAACGATTCATATGTTCCAAACTTAGTTTTGCAGATTTGCAAAAGATTTAATTGGGATGCCAATGAGCGGTATGATGATGTTGAAGAAATTCTTTCACAAATTGTATCTACTGGATTGCAAATTACATCAGAGACTGTGAGCAAATCAGACATTTTTCAACGTATGTTTTGCCTGCTGACGAACTTAAACTTTACAGATTTTATTCATAATTATATTAGTCAGCCAGTTTCTGCTGATTCACCAAAGAAAATGGATCTTTAATTATGTGAAAGTGTGATTTACAAAGAATTGTGAATATTGATAATTTAAATGAAATAAAGAAAGAGATCGTAACATCCATGAAAATTATGGATGTTACAATCAAAGGCGTCAAGGAATCTGATGAATATAAGATGGCTCAGGCTTATAATCAAGGGTTACGAGATGCTATGAATATCTTTGAAAGAAAGATAAAATTTTAGGAGAAAATAACATGACAAAAGTTTGGTTAGAAAATAATGAAGTGAAAAGTGATATGGATCTTTCAATTTTCAACTATGGTCAAATGAGAGAAATTTACTTTGGCTTGAAGAATAATCTTGATGTTTCAGCATATGCGAAGCCGGAGTATAACTGTTATCAAATGAAAGAAATTCGGTTAGGCTTAGAGAGTAATCTTGATGTTACAATTTACGCAAAACCAGAATACAACCGGGAGCAAATGAGAGAAATTCATATAGGCTTGAAGGAGAATCTTGATGTTTCAATTTATGCAAAACCGGATTACAACTGGGGTCAAATGGAAGAAATTCGATTAGGTTTAGAGGAAGATCTTGATGTTTCAGCTTACGCAAAACCAGAGTACCCCTGTGCTCAAATGAGAGAAATTCGATTAGGTTTAGAGGAAAATCTTGATATTACAATCTACACAAATCCGGAATACAACCAGTATCAGATGGAAGAAATTCGGTTAGGTTTAGAGAGTAATCTTGATGCTACACTTTATGCGAAGCTGGAGTATAACTGTGATCAAATGAGAGAAATTCGCATAGGCTCAATGAAAAATCTTGATGTTACAATTTATGCAAAACCAGAGCTTGCCTCCGATCAGATGGAAGTTATTCGGTTAGGTTTAGAGGAAAATCTTGATGTTACAGCATATGTGAATCCAGAATACAACCGGGATCAGATGGAAGAAATGCTTTTAGGTTTGGAGAATAATCTTGATGTTTCAGCATATGCGAAGCCGGAGTATAACTGTTATCAAATGAAAGAAATTCGATTAGGCTTAATGAAAAATCTTGATGTTTCAGCTTACGCAAAACCAGAGTTTACCTCCGATCAGATGGAAGTTGTTCGCTCAGGTTTGGAAGAAAATCTTGATGTTTCAGTATACGCAAGATCAGAGTACAGTTGGGCTCAAATGGAAGAAATTCGATTAGGCTTAATGAACGATCTTGATGTTTCAATTTACGCGAATCAGGAGTATGACTGGGAGCAAATGAAAGAGATTCGTTTAGGCTTGAAGGACAACCTCGATGTTTTAGCATACGCAAGACCAGAGTGCAACATTTATCAAATGAAGAAAATTCGTTCAGATTTACTATATGCTATGAATAATACACCAAAGAAAATGGATCTTTAGGAGGAAACTAAAATGATAAAAGTTTGGTTAGAAAACAATGAAGTGAAAGGTGATACGGATCTTTCAATTTTTAATGATGCTCAAATGAACGAAATCCGCTTAGGTTTAACGAGAAATCTTGATGTTTCCATTTATGTAAAATTGGAGTACACCTGGGAGCAAATGGAAGAAATCCGCTTAGGCTTGGAGGACTGCCTCAATGTTAAACTTTACGCAAAGGCAGAGTACCACTGGGCTCAAATGAAAGAAATTCGTTTAGGTTTGATGAAAAATCTCGATGTTACGCTTTACGCAAATCCAGAATACAATCAGTATCAGATGGAAGAAATTCGACTAGGCTTAATGAAAAATCTTGATGTTTCAATTTATGCAAAACCAGAATATAACGGTGATCAGATGGAAGCTATCCGTTTAGGTTTAATGCAAAATCTTGATGTTTCAGTTTATGCAAAACCAGAGTACACGCGTAATCAAATGGGAGTTATTTGCATAGGCTTAATGAAAAATCTTGATGTTTCATCCTACGCAAAACCAGAGTACAACCAAAGTCAGATGGAAGAAATCCTCGCAGGTTTAGAGGCCGGCCTTGATGTTTCAGCATATGCAAAACCGGAGTATGATTGTATTCAAATGAAAGAAATTCGTTTAGGTTTAGCAAATGCATTTACAAATGATGATAAACTTGTTGAGCTGTGCAAAGAGGTTTTACAACGTACAGCTTCTGACAATTCCTATGCTAAAAGCTTACTTTTACAAATCTGCAAAAGACTTAATTGGGATATTAATAAGCGGTATAATGATGCCGAGAAAATTCTTTCACAAATTGTATCTACTGGATTACACATTACATCTGAGACGGTGAGTAAATCAGATATTTTTGAGCTTATGTTTCACCTTCTGACAGATTTAGATTTTGTAGACTTCGTTCATAATTATAGGGATCAGTCAGCTTCTGACAATACACCAAAGAAAATGGATCTTTAGTCGTGTAAAAGTGTATTTACAGAAAATTATGAATATTGATAATTTGTCAAGAATTTTGTGTAAGAAAATAGGGTGCAACAGCCCTATTTTCTTTTAGGAGGTATTATGATTAAAGAATTATATGTTAACCAGGCTTCAGTTAGTAAAAAAGAAGTTAAGATCTTGCAGGAGAGAATTAATGCATTATCATTGCCAAAAAGTAGAGCCAAGAGTTGTAACTGGTTAATGTTTACAGTATTCGCTTTACTTTTCTTTTTTATTTTCTTTTACACTGTGACAACATTATGCAGCTATTCAGACATTTTTGAACTTTCTGAGTTAGTTCAATACATTATTTTCTTTGGTATTTTATCTGTTCTTATTTTTGTAGCCTGTTGCTTGGCTTGGAAGATTTCTGCAGTTCCTACAATTGACAAGAAGTATATAGCCGCTAAACAGAATCAGCAGAACTTATTGCAGAGTGCACAGAATTTGACAGACTTAATTGATTTACAGGAAAATCTTAAATGTACTTTTGCTTCAAATAAAGACTGGTAGGCTTGCGTGACTGTTGATCATGTCTATTTATTTGAAAGTAAAGGTTCAGTTCTTGCTGTGCTAAAAGAATTTGAGCTTCCATCAGGTGCCGTTAGTGTAGAAGATCCATACAGTCTTGATTTTAGCATTATTGACAGTATGTATCAGGAATTAAGTGTTAAGGTTGCTTCCTGGAATAAGTAAGGGTGAGAAAAAATGAGAGAGTTGATTGAAATTATAAAAGGTATCTCAAATATACAGTTTTTAGTTATAAACAGCTTATTGGCAGTTTGCTTGCTTGTGAGAACGGTTTTCCTCTCAGTAAGTAAAATGCCGGCAAAACAAATTTATTTGTTTACTTCACCAGTTGTCGTACTTTTGAGCGTATGTATGGCTATTGCAAGTAAGACATCAGTTAGTCTTTGCTTGTGCCTTGCCATCATATTTGGTGAGGTGTTTGAATGTTCACTACACATTTTAGTGCATCATTTGCATAAGAAGATTGACTCTGATAACGCTAAGGATGACTCAGAGCTGCATTAGCGGTTACATCTATCTTGTTGCGTAGTTAAGGCTCTGTCGTAAAAGACAGGGCGCTGTTGTGTTATACGGATGAAATGTGATAAAATAGTAAGAAAGCAAAATGGAGAGTGTTACGAACAAAATAAGAGAATTTGATTAGCCAATACAAGGTGGGCAGTAAGAGATTTGTTTTTTGAACGATAAGAATTAGCAATAGGGTGAGGTGAAGAAAAAATGAGCAGTTTAATAGATTCTATAGAGAAGATATGAAATATAGACTAATAAAGATTAAAAATGAATGGTTAATGAAAGGAGAAAAAATGAAAGCGATAGCAATGTTTAATAATAAAGGAGGAGTAGGGAAAACCACGTTAACTTGTAATTTGAGTGCATATATTGCTAGAACAGGAAAAAAAGTGATGTTAATTGATGCTGATCCACAATGCAATTCTACTATTTATTGTTTTACGGATGATTTGTTCTCAAAAGTGTATTATGACAAAAAGGGATTTACAATTTATGACGTGATAAAACCGGTAAATCAAGGAATAGGGTATGTTAAAAGCGTTGAAGTATATAATTTAGAGAAGTTCGGTTTTGATTTTTTGGCAGGAGATCCGAAACTTGCACTTTTTGAAGATACTTTGGCATCTGATTGGAGCACAGCGTTATCAGGGGGAGAACGTGGAATTAGAACAACATTGACATTTAATAATTTAATAAAACAATTTGATGACTATGATTATGTGTTTTTTGATATGGGACCATCATTAGGGGCAATAAATAGATCTATCTTATTATCGTGTGATTATTTTGTGACCCCTATGTCTTCTGATATTTTTAGTATTTTGGCTATTGAAAATATAGGAAAAACAATAAAAAATTGGAGAGATACGTTTAAAGAAGGATTTAATAGGTGTACTGATACAGAACTAAAAAATATTTTTGAACCAATTTCATATATACAATTTTTGGGTTATGTTACACAGCAATATACCAGTAAAACAGTGGACGGAATTAGAAGACCTGTGCAGGCTTATGAAAGAATTTTATCAGAAGTTCCTACGACAATAAAAAGAGAACTTATAGATATAGTTAATGAAAAAAATAAAGGGAATGAAATCAATTATGAATTAGGAACTATACCGAATTTTAATAGTATTATCCAACTGTCTCAGTCAGCGCATAGACCAGCGTTCGAATTAACTAGTACAGATGGTATTGTAGGTGCTCATTTTGCAAAAGTGAAAGATTTTAAAGTAGTAATGGATAAGATTTCAAATCAGATGATGATTAATTTCGAGAAAATGTAATGAAATGGCCAGTAGATATTATAGAGAAGATTGCGAAGCGGAAAGTAGTTTTATTTTTAGGTGCGGGGGTATCAGCAAATGCTATAAGCGAAAAAGGCGATAAACGCCTTCCTACGTGAGAACAGTTTTTTGAATAAGGGCATAAGTGAAGTCACAGATGAAAATATTGTTGAATATGTAAGAAAGTTGTTAAATGAAAAAGATTATTTAACAGCATGTGAAGTACTAGCAAAGACGGCTTTTGAGGGTGGTTTACACGGTCAGCAGCTTAGTACAATATCGCCAGAGTATGGTACAGATGGATCTTTTGCTAAGTGTTGGATACGTGAAAACGAAACAATTAAAATGCTGAAGCGTGGTAGTTCTGGAGCAAGCAACGCAGGCTTAGAACCATATTCTGAATTTTATGCATCACAGTTGGTTTCAAAGTTTACTAGTAATTTCGTAAATTATGATTTGCGTACCAAAGATAACAGATTATGTTCTGTTTGTGATATTTTCACATCAGAAGATTATGGTTTTATTCCATACGCTGCAGTCGATCGGGGGAATACTTCAGTAATGCAAGTATTGCGTAATATGAAAGATCTTGGTTTTGTGGATGAAGTGAAAACAATGTTTGTTATTGATGCTTTAATTATGAATGCTGATCGGCATAAAAATAATTTTGGTTTTATTATCGATAATAAAACACTAGAGATTCAAGCAATGGCACCTCTATTCGATCACAATCTTGCTTTAATGCCTTATGCTATTGAAGCTAATGAATTAACATTTGATAGTGAATACTACAGAGAGCATGGACCAAGAATTGGTGATGAGTGGATGAAGGCCGCTACAATGTGCTTAACATCAAAAACACGGAAATTGTTGATTGATTTACATGATTTCAAGTTTGAGAAGCATAAAAAATTAAATTTACCAGATTGGAGGCTTGAGTCACTTACTGTAATGTTACATGATACAATAGAAGCTATCTTAAAACTGGATCGCAAAGCAAGAGGCCCTATTCATATGAATATTTAAGGTGATTGATAATGGAAAGATGGAGTATTTATTGCAAGAAATGTGGAAAATTTATTTTAACGGAAGAGAAAGATGCACATAATGAAATTCATTGTGTTGCCGGTAGTTATGAGGATGGCTACTACCTCGGTAAAGAAGATGCCTTTTATTGTAATGACTGCGCGTCATCCCTTGGATTAAACTAATCACATTCTGTGGCTCTAGAAATGAGGTAATTATGCAAACAGTAAAAATCACAGATTGTTTTAACACAAATTTTGTTCTTACAAATTTAATTTTGTCTATGCCTGGATCATTTACTATTACAGATGTTTGTGATAGGTTAAACCAACATTCTTTAGTTATTCATGCTAAGGTCGTCAAGAAGGCAATTGAACGCTTAAGAGATAATGACTACTTGGATGAAATTGGTTGTACTTATACCGTTATACCACAAGAGAATTCACGTAGATGGTAAGTAATTAGTGTATCAGCACGCTAGTATATAACGTTTGGCTATTTCTTGATAATGGAACATGATGGATTTCTATCAGTAGGGAGACAATATGAATGAAAATAATTCACAAATTAATTTTAAGATTCCAGAGCTCAGTTGGAAAGAAAACAAAAATATGATGCCAGTCCATACTGTGATAGAAGAAGTGGCACAAATTTGTAAAGCTTGCGATGTTAAGCATTTAGCTTTATTTGGATCGTTTGCAAAGGGGTTATCACATCCAAACAGCGATATTGATCTTGTGGTATATGGTTGTCCGGATCTTATAGATCTTGAAGATAAAATTGAAGATCAGATATTAACGGTAAGAGAAATTAATCTTTTTGATTATGATACAATCAAAAATAAAGAATTACTGGAGGATATTAAAGACTATGCAATACAAATCTATTAGGAGATATCAATCTTTTTGTAAATCAATAGACAATTTAAAGGCGGTAGACAATGAAACTTTTACATCGCCATTTGCATTGCCAGGTGTTATGCAGTGCTTTTGTCTTGCTTTTGATTTGAGCTGGAAGGTTATGAAAGATATTTTAACGGGGTGCCTTGGGGTTATTGATTTTGGGATTGGTTCTCCTTCACAAACACTGGAACAGGCTTTTTCCTGTGGGTTGATAGATACGGATGCATGGAAACGGATGCTAAAGAGTCGGAATCAGCTTGCGCATGATTATAATGGCACCTATGCAATTGATATGATTGAAATGATCGAAAAACAATATCTTCCTTTACTGGAAAAGTTTTGTGCCAGTGCACAAAAATATTATAACGATGATGATATTCAAAAGATCGATATCTAAAAAGTTTTCATAATTTGCATTGTGAATCATTTTCTGATATATTAAAGTGAAATATGGAAAATCAGCAGGTTTTGTGTCTTTTCAGCCATTTAAACAAGGAGCAGGCATTGCGTGTACAAGATCTTGACTTTTAACCATTTATAGCTATAAATGAATTAAATTGTATGGCATCAAAGTCTAGTGATAAATACAATGAGATAATCATAAGTGGCTTTACGAAACCAGTCGGTATATTTGCCTTTCGTGACAAAATAAATGAGAATTACAAGTATGATTTGTATGCGGTTTGAATGCATTTCAATTGCCATTAGTTTTATTCCAGGATGGTGAAGCAGAAGTGATTAAATTAAAAGAACTTCCGGAATTCTTTGGTTTTTCTTATGAAGATTTTGGTGACATATCAATTATCGATCACAGGAAATTTGAAGATTGACTTGCACTTATATCTATGCTTAAGTGCAACCTAAACGTCATACACAGTATGGTATTTCATTTTACAGAAAGGAGATTGCATGGCTATCATCATGATGTTATAATAAATTTATGATTGATAGTACAGTATGCAGTAATATTAAAATGATAAATATTTTAGAGTACAAGTGGGATAAATCAATGCATGAACGGTTTGGTCAGGCAGTTCTGAGAGAGGAGATATCTGAATACAAAAATTATGATTTTAATACACAGATGCTTGAATTCCGTTTAGTTAATTCCATAACAGTCTTAGAGAAACAGAATTTTGCTGTATTTCAATTGGTTAAAGATTCTAATATTTTTCACTCATTGCAGCTACTCGCAAATTCTACGCTTGGGCGATTGTTGTTTGCTGAGTTAACTGAGCAAATTGGTTGTTTACGAAAAACAAAAGATATAGATGGTCTTAAGAAATTAATCTCAAATGTTTTACATACTTGTAATGGTATGTTCAATGGAAAGGCATACGATTCATTATCCAATAAAGATTTATTAAAAGATATTGTGATAAAAGAATCAGATTTACTTATTGATGTGTTTAAAGATTTTTTAACTTTACTATCGTATTTGGAAGATGCTGTTCTTGATGTATGTTTTCCAATGTGGGAGGCAAATCTTTTTAAAGCAAAGACTGGTATTACAGATTTTGGTTTAAATTTTATGGTGAGTCTTTTTCGTAATACAACGGATGCACTTAATCATTATCATGTAATTAGTGCCAGCGTTGTAAGCCCACTGCGTCCAATATTATTTCAGGAACGTAAATATGGTTATTTATACTGTCCAAGAAAAGAACAGATTATTGGTATGGCACCATCTGATCTGTCTACAATAGCATTTGCTGGGCCATCATTTTCTTGTAGTGAGATGAAGATTGATCCACTGTTCAATTTAATCTCAGCACTAACCGGTGATATAAAATTGGACAGTGGTGTGCATTTACAGGGTAATTTCTCTGACTTTTGTAAAATGTATGATTTTAATGATTTTCAGAGAATGACATATGATTATAATGAGGTCATTTTAAGAGCTGATACGGAGCCAATAGCTTTATTTACAACTAAAGACAATTTATCAGCTTGCTTGAATGATCTTAATGCATTGTGTACTGTTGCTAAGTTACCTCTTGTTATTTGGGGTGCAAATAAGGCTTACACTATTTCAGTAAAGTATTTGCCTAAATTTTTTGATTTTATGAGATTTCTAGGTTCAAGTAATAGAAGATAACTTAATGGATCCGGGTCATATTATAAATTCGAAGATTTAATATATTGGAAAATCAAGAAATTATTTGAAGGAGATAGCGTATGTTGTATATAACATTTAAAGAAAGCGAATCAGTTATTACGAATGTTGATATGTTTTTCGACAATAATTATGAACCTGAATGGCTGCTAGATCCATTTGTAAAGAAAATCATACGTGATATTGATAAATCAGACGTTTTATCCGAAAATGTAATAAGTAGTCCTGTTTTTGGAAGTATTCCGCCTCGTATGCTGTCAGGTGGTACTAAGGCTTTAATATTGATGCTGAAGGAAAATAAAGTAATTTGGGCAACTGCGTGCGGCGATAATTGTGCAAAGTGGATTATTGAAATAAGTAAGTTAAGAGATATCACAATCTGTTTGGAGCATGCCATGAAATTCCCTAATGATTTTGATGCAATATGTCTTGACACTAATGAAGAAATCCACACATTGGATGATTATAAAAAGAATGTCTTACATGGAATTTGGGGTGCATGAATTATGATAAATATTTTTGTGTCATTTTAAGAGATTCAGAATCATTAACACTCCAAGGTAAATTTATATTAAGGCATTGCAGAGGCTTATCCTTATGGTAAGCCTCTAATTTTATTGCATAAAATTAATAACATAGTATAATGGAGGTAAGAAATGCTAGATTGGAGCACAAAAGAAATGATTCAAAAGACAATAACTGAGAAACTTTCAGTCGATAATATAATGTTAATGTATATTAACGACCATATATTTGTTAATAGAAAATATCAGAGAAAACTTGTATGGAATGTGCAAGAAAAGAAGGATTTGATTGATTCTATTCTTCGCAATATTCCAATACCTGCTTTGTTTTTAGTAGAAAGCAAAGTTAAACAGACAGATTCTGATGAAACAGTAGATGCTTATGAAATCATAGACGGTTTGCAGCGCTTAAATGCAATTACTTCGTTTATGCTTGGTGAATTCCCAATTACATTTAATGGCTATTCAGGATATTATAATCCGGAAGCATCAAATGCATTACTTAGATTAGTTCATAAAGGCAAGTTGAATAAACCTGAGGCTGAGTCTGTGCTGCCATTTGATTTATGTATGGACTTTGCTTCTAAGCAGCTTTATACAATCATCTCTGGTAAAGATGAACAGACTGTAAATTTAATTTTTAGTAGAATTAATTCTTCAGGCAGAAGAATATCTGCTCAAGATTTGCGTCAAGCCAGGGCATTTGGAAATTTTCCAGACTTAGTACGTAGGATCGCAAGCGATGTGCGTTTGGATAATACATATTCCGATTATGTCAGTTTGTCAGATATGCCAAAGATCAGTATTGGTGATAAGAGTAAAGGTTATGGCGTTGATATTAAAAATGTATTCTGGCGGCGGCATGGTCTTATTATGACAAGATTACTCTGTGAGTCAGCAGATGAACAGCTAATTGAAGACCTGCTAGCAAGTATTTTATTAGGCAACTGCTATAAACGAAGCAAAGAGCGACTAGATGCTTTGTACAATCCAAATTCAAAGCTGGGAGCTGAAATAGAAAACATTGTGCGTGAAAGAGGTATTCAAAATCTTGAAAATACTTTTAAGAGTGTTTTCGATACTTTTGAAATGATTTTTAATACAGTGCATTCTAATTTTACCAGTTATTTATTTCCAAATGAAACTATCTTACGAAATAAAGATGAATGCTTTCGTATTGTATTTAAAGCACTGTATCAATGCATTGATGAAGGGATGCATTTACATTCCGATAATGCTTCACAAGTTGCAGAAACTCTGAGAAAGGCAACTAATTTGTTTGACCCAATAGTAAATTCATCTTCCGTTGATTTAGAAGCCTTGAATGCCTATGCTAATCAGTTATATCTTTTGATCAAGCCAGCTTTTACACGGGAGAGAGATATTGTTGAAAATACATTAGTTGCAGAAATTGATAAGCGCTTGTGCTATTCTCCAATTGAATCACAGATGACCGAGTTTAAAATTGGTATTTCCGATTTTAAAACTGGGGAGTACAATCAGACTGTTGTTAAGAAGATCGCTAAAACATTAGTTGCAATGGCAAATGTTACAAACGCTGCCGAGCATGGAATGATTATTTTGGGTATTGCAGATAATCGAGAACAATATCTGGATTGGCGTAAAATTTATGATCAACCAGCACAGGTAATTGCTCAGCATTATGTTACTGGTGTACAGGCAGAAGCCAGCAGACTGCACAGAAATATGGATGGCTACTACAAGTTTCTTAGGAAGGAGATATCAAACTTGAATATCTCCCACAAATTAAAGAATTATGTGTTAGAAACCTTTAGAGTTATTGAATATCATGATAAACAACTGATTGTTTTTGATGTTGTTTACCAAGATGAAATCAGTCTGTACAGTGGCATGAAGTATGTACGGCACGGAAATGAAACAGTAAGAGTCAAAGTGTAACATATCTGCTACACTTTGACTTTTTAATGCTAAAGTGCAATACAGTAAAATCACAAAAAATCAGCAAATTTTTGTGTCATTTCAAGACACGCAGAACCAGAGCTGAGACTTGACAACACTATATAAATGTGTAATAAAAATTAAGGTGTAAAATCAAACACAAGGAGGATTTTATTATGAAAAAGAATTTTTTAACAAAGGTAATGACATTGGTTTTAGCTGCAACAATGGCTTTAACACCAGTGACAGCTTCCGCAGCTGAGAAGACTGTTGTAACTTCTAAGGAGTATCATAGCGTTCGAGTTGATTGCTATGATGAAGAGACAGAAGTGTTTGACGGCAACAGACTTTATGATTATGTAGCTTCCCTCAATGGTTGCTATCAGCCAAATGGCTACAAGATCTACACAGCTTTAGACAATAAGACAGTCACCTTCAAGAAGACCGGTAATTACGCAGTAATCGTTGGTGGTAAGACAGCAAAGAAAGACCAGGGTTCTTTCAAGTTTGTAGCACCTAAGACAGGCACTTACAAGTTCACATTTAGCACAAAGAACAATGTTGCTGGTGGTCAGATCTCCATCAATCAGTTAGATAACACTGTAAAAGGCAATACTAAAGCAAAGTATATGGTATTTAAGGTTCATTATACCTGTGGTTCTAAAGTTCTTAAAAAGGACGGTACTTTATACATTACTGATGATCCGAAGTATACTGCTTATTTCCCAACTGGAAAAAGTGTGTTATCTCGGTATGAGAATCATTACTCATCTGCCATGACAAATGTTTCTGGTTCTATCAAGTTAAAGAAAGGCCAGTTTGTATTCTTCACTGGTAGAGACAGTGGTGCAGCCTATGACGAAAGTGATGACGCAGCTTACAACTTCACTGGTTTTGATGTTTCAATCACAAAGACAAAATAAACTTCAGGCGCTAGCAGTGTAACAGCTGTTAGCGTTTTTCAGATGCAGAGAATGTAGAAACTACTTGCTTAAAATAAAAAGCCTGTATAGAAATTGCGTCGGTTGCAATTTAGATACAGGCTTTTTGACATTGTATTATTTTCATTTTATTTTTTCATTATAATTTATTAACCGCGACTTAAAGGTGCGCTGTAGTACCTTTTGCTGGATTGAGTTTAATCTTGGAAATCAGGGTCGTCACCGAACTGACGTTCCCATTCTTCAGCAATCATTTCAGCATCTTCTTCATTGAATTCATCTTCAAGTAAAGATGCTTCCATTAAGATTTTATTCATACTACGTACCTCCTTTGTTTTTGTATTAGAGTTATAAGTGTATCTAACTCCTAATTGTACTGTACAACAAAGTGAAGCCTAAGTAAAGTGGTTTTTCGGGATTTAATAAATTATTAATATAATTTATTTTTTATCCTAATATCATAATTCTTTTTAAGATTTACGAATTCGTTGCAGGAATTTTAAGAGGGTGTTTCTGCATTTACGCATCTGGTTTAATCAAGCGTCTATGGTGTCACAGCCATGGACGTTTTTCACTACAGCGTCTGCAGTAAACTGTAGTTCATCAATTACTTCTTCATAAAACTTTTTTCTTCTTCTTGCAGACGGGATTTTATAGATGGAATTTTATGAAGAAGTTGCGCATTGATAGTTATGTCTATTAGTGCTCTATGAGTCAATACCACATTTGTGTGTCTTCTTGACTCAGCTGATCTAGTTAGTTTATTGCAGGGTCAAATCTGCAATTAGCTCTGGAACATTCAATAAAATTGAGTGTTCCTCCTTATCATTAGTATTGTGCTATTATCAATAGATAACACAAAACAACCCACTGTGGGGTCAAATCCACAGTGGGTTTTCGGGCAGAAAATTAAAGATTATCTAATTGCTTACGCGTTTCTGGCGACTTTAACATAGCTTTACACAATGGTATAGTAGTTAAAGATACCATCCAGCAGTTGGTTGCTGGAGCTCCAGCTATGCGCATTGTAAACCAGATAATCTCCCCAATTAGAAGCCATACTAACCCAAAGGTTATGTAAGTAATTGTTTTCTTGAATATTGTTGGTTGTCTGTTTGATAGAAAATTAATTATGTGTTTCACTATTTTCTGCCCCCTTCAATTTTCTTTGTTGACATGATAATAGCATGCCACATAACTTATGTCAATTAACGTTGCATTAACATTATCTTATTCAAACATTAACATTATCTTATCAAAACATTAATTTAGTAATCAGTATTAAAGATACAACAAAAGGGAGCGCTCAGGCTCCCTTACTTTATCAGCGCCCCAGTACATTCCATCGACGCAAACAATCGGAACAGAGGAGCGACCTTTAGCTCATGAAAGCGTATTGGAGCTGTGATAAGAAATGGTGACTGCTTACCTGTAAAGGTACACTGACGTCCATGCTTCTTTACAGAGGGTTTAGAGATCAGAGTTTACTGAATGACGCTCAAAGCTATTTTAGCCTAATGCTGTTAGCTATTGTGAGTGCTAAACCCAGGCACTGATAAAAAACCGCCTCGAGCATTGTTGTGATCATGAAATCACTCCTTTCTCAAGACTTTATGTAAAATATTTTACAGTGATATTGTATCACCAATGCTTCGAAAAGTCAATCGTTGTATCTTTAATACTGATTATTATCAATAAAAGGATCATTGTTTTCAAACGATGATCCTTTTTTGCGTCCAGGCATGATGTCTGAATTTTTGTTTTTGATTAGTTTCAATTCTTTTTTTACTATTGAACTGACTTGCAATAGATAATCGTTTTTGTTACACTGTATTCATTGAACAAGTCTTTAAAATAGCATTTAGACGGGGGCATCTTATGGCAATAAAAAATAAATCCATTGTTAATATTATTAAACGAAATAACCCTTACTTTGAGGACTATATCACACGAAGTGTTTATCATTCGAACGCAATTGAAGGTAATACTTTGTCATATTACGAGACTTATCAGATAATCTTTAACTGTGCTTCTGATGAGAGTATTTCAAATGTAAAGCCGCGCGATTTATATGAGGCTATTAATTTAAAGTATGCAATGGATTTTATCCTACAGAATTTAAAAGAACCAATAACGCCAGACTTTATAATTAAAATTGGAACATTTATCAATAAGAACATAAATGAAATTGATTCTTTTCGAAAAGGTCCAGTGGCTATTATGGGTGCAGAGCATTTACCACCAAATGCTGCAGACGTTCCACGTTTGATAAATGAATTATTATATACTTCGTTTAATGGTACAGATTTTTTACTTGATCTGGCTGAGTTTCATATCCGTTACGAAAGAATTCACCCATTTGGTGATGGTAATGGTAGATCTGGTAGGGTGCTTTTAAATAAACTAGCATTGGCAAATGACTATCCACCATTTGTTATTGTAAAAGATGTAAGATCTGAGTATATGAATATTCTTGCTGATTGCAATGCTGAAGCTTTAAAAAAGCTTATTACTACAATGATGCTAAATGAAATGGAACGTATGCATACCTTTGGAATTGATACTACAAGATTTAGTTTACAATCAAATTTGAATAACCCTCTTCATATCAATATTTGATTAAAAGCACATAGACAGTTAATGAGAGTTAAAATAGAAATGAATAATTTTCTGATCAGTTTAGAAGATACAACTTTTAATTATTTGATTATCCGAAATAAAAATCCGTGACGGTATACCCTTAGTTTAAGTACACATTATCACGGATTTTTATTATATACATGTTGCTATACAAACAAATCGAGTATAGCAATCACATAATGACTGGCAACAGCCTTGGCTATATCAGTCAATATTTTGGCTGTTGCCGGAAGAATTTCTTTTTAAGAATTTTGAATTTCTTCATAATACTACTCCTTCTTTGCAGACAGAATTTTACAATATTCCATTGCAAGTCTTGCAAAAACTCCACTGGGCTTTTGCACCCAACAGAGTTAACCTAAAATCATCATACTATTATAGTATGATGCTCCTTATCTCTAACGAGGCGCATGTATTTCTGCAGCTTTGGAGCAAAAAATGTTTCTATAATCTTTTCTTATTTTGTCATGTATAGCTTCTATAAAGCACCTTTAATGCTATGCCAGTTGATGAATACCAACCTTATTTTCAATTTGAGTATAACACGTCAGCAGGAAAATACAATAACTTTTGTAGTTTTTTTTTCTTACTTTCATTCAATAGTTTGGCATATTTTTTGAAGTTTTTCTTACATTATCATGTTATAACGATTTTCCAGAGACCTTCTTTAATGTGGGCTTTTAAAGTGTAACAGCTTTAATTGTCATTTTACCAGCTTTCGTTTAGCTGGTTTAGTAAATGCACAGCATGCCATTTACTTTTGTAACTTTAGATTTTAAAAGAGGAGGATTCCTGTATGATTTTTAAACCAAAAGTTAAACAAAAATTGAAAAATTTTTTGGTGAGAGCGCCAATTATTACGGCATTGACTTTAGCGTGCCTGACCCACGTCCCAATGCAGACAAATGCCGCTGATAGTAAGGTAACTCTTGAAGAGAATATGCGTTACTTTGTTAAGATTGGTGACTATGATATTATTGAGACTACAGGTGAAAACCTTAATAAGATGTTCGATAATAAATCTAAGTTGAACCCTGATCGTCAGTATATTGCTTATTATAAGATTGATAGAAAGAAAACTGGTACAATGGGTTGGCACACAGAGTATGAGTATTGGCATACCAAACTATGGAATTCCAACCAATATTACAACGGTAAACCAATTCCAAATGTACCAACATCAAATGCGGCTGCAAAGCAAAGATCTGATTATATTTTTGGTTATCAGGTAAATACATCAAAAACCACAAAGGCTGTGTCTAACACTGGTAAGAAGACATTTTATCATTATAAAACCAATGTTAATGATGAAAGCAAAACTTCTGTTGGTTCCGGAAAGATTGGTACGCTTCATTATTTTTGTATTGATGAGGATACTGTAACTGGACAAAGGTTTGCCAAAGTAATGTCTGAGCATCCAGAGCGTGATTATGTTGAGTTTTATATTAGCCCGGTTATTCAGCGTAGCGATGGTCGTTATTACTATGACTGCAAATCCTGGTTTAGTTATGGATGGTCTGACAGAAACTACAATAATTATTATGTTCATTACAACCAGTTAGTCAGATTTAAGCTACCTCAGGTAAAAGTTAATTCAACATGCTACAATATCGGAAAACAGAAAACCGGGAAGAGTGACATAAAATACCAAGTTCGGAAGAATGTTAAAAGCAATGACAAGGATTATGTTAGAACTGTTAAAACTGCAGATTATATTTGGGGACCGCAAAGCGAGATACTTACTAATAGCAAAGGCAAAAAGTATCAAACAACTGAGCATCGCCCATTTAGTGAGAAGTCGTACACAATAAAGAATCCTGCCAGTCAGAAGAATGGAAAGTTTTTAATAAAGACTAATAAGAAGACAGGAAAGAAACAAAAATTTATGTGTGTAGGTTTCCGAGTTACTAAAGTCCTTGATAAAGCTAGTGGCGGTGATACTATCGTTTTAGCTTCTTCAATGATTGAATTAACTAAAGGTGCTTCTGGTGATTATGTTCCTTATTTTGTTTCCGATAAGGACAAAGAAACTACGCAAACTGATAAAGTAGATGGTGAAGATATTTCAGCGCCACCATCAAAAATTTATGATCAGAAAGTCACTGTTAAACGATTTAATAAGTATAAATCTACAAAGAATGGAGCATGCACTCCAGTAACAACTTTTAAGACAGGTGAAGTTATTACAGTTGCAAAATGGAATCGAGAAATAAATCAAGCTATTAACTGGTGTAATAGCACGAACTGGGGTATTCGTAATGAAGACAAGGATACAACATCTAAGATTAACGTTGACTGGTTTTATGCTGCTATTGGTGATTCATCATTCCATACGGTAAAACTTGAAACTTACTACACGACAGAATCCTTTAACAAAGAAACAAAAGAGTATCCGTCTGTTGATGATAGTAAGGATCTGGAGTACAAACATTCTGAAAAAACGGATAAATCAGTATACAAAGGTACTGAAGTTTTAGCAGGAGACGTTCAGGATGGTGCACCTTGGGTTAGCTATTCTGTTAAGACAGATACTAATGGTGCTTATGTTAAGAAAGATGGTACAGTCATGCCAGAATCGTCTGATAAAGAGGAGTCCACTGCAGAAATAGACAGTCATGCCAAGTCCCGGTTTGAAGATCGAAAACCTGTAAAGCAGATTTCTAAGTCAGATTTAACAGAGATCAAAGACAAAAATACGGGCATGTCAACGGCTTCAATTCCATATGTGATTAAGACTTCTAGTAAGCAGTCTTTAAAGGAATCATGTGAGAATTACTTGTATCGTATTGTTATCACGACAAATAATGACAGTGAGTGGACACAGTTTACAGCCTCCGATATTTGGGGATCTCATACACCAGCAAATGGTGTAATTCACAAAAGTAAGAGTACCAATCGTAGTTATGTTACGTATGCTCCATACATGCGTAATTATGTCTACACCAAGTACGGAACGCCAGGACAGATTAAGGCAAAAACGTCTGATTGGCAAAAAGATGCTTATGACATGACTCATTTTATTATTCCGGAAGTGCGCAGCGATGTGGTTATCAAGGCATACTATACGACAACTGTTCCTGTCCGCATTTACACGTATGTAAAGGACGGCGATGATTGGCAATTAGATGAGTCTACTGTTGAAAAGCACTGGATCAGTCCAGGTGTTACTTATCATGGTACTTATGATAGTTCAAAGTATGTAGCTGCTATTATGGCTTGTACAGGACGTAAGGCAAATTGTTTGCCATACACAACTGAGGATATTAAGAAGACAACATTTAAGTCAGTATCATCAGCTGAAAAGTTTTATTCTGACAGGACAAACCTTTCCGCGGAAGGGGGTACATTCGAGGTCAAGATAAAGGCGCAACCTGTGATTATCTGTATCTTTGTTGATAATTCGGATGGGAAGTATTTCACACAGGTTCAGTATGTGCACACGCAGGATGGCAAGTACCATTTAGTGAAGAGCTGGCGGCAGCCTATCCGTACTTTGACAAGTGAGACTGTCAGTGAGTACTTAAATGATACATGTCATCCTACAAAGGATGACTGTTATCACACTGGGCATAACTACACACATTACAGTTCAACTACGCGAGCGTTTGTAAGTTTTCCACATTATGTGAGTTGGGATGAAGGACCAAACTATGCCACTGGTTTGTATGGTAGCTTGTACAAAGACTATTTAGTCACGTATGAGTATAATCAAAAACCTAAGATCGCTAAGACACGTACTACAGTGCCTGGATCTTCAAGTGGATCTAATAACTCAGAGATCTATTTAACGAAAACAGGCGATATGGTTTATAAGCAGACTGGAAGCGAAGCTCAGGCTGATAATGCAGATAGAACTCCTGGAGGAAATAACTCTTTAGTTGTTTACTGTATGTACGATGATATTTTTAATAATTGGCATAATGAACAGTATAACCCTACAAAAGATAAAGGTTCTGATGATCCATTAACAGAAACAGAAGTTTCTATTTATTGGAACTGGTTATTGCCAAATGGTTTTGTCTGGGAGCATCAGGATATTGAATCGAAAGACAGTGTTGATGAGACACAGTATGAGGATAAATATACAAATCCTTATATAGCCAGCGTTTTTGGTACAAAAGGAAGCGCAGCTTTCGATGCACAATCTGGAATACCTACGACTGATAAAGTCAGGACAGTTTCACAAATACCTAGGTATTTGACAAAGGGCTACTGGAATAAAGAAATGCTTGATTATGCTTATCGTGTTTATGCTGTGTATGTAAGTCAGCATAAGTCAAGTCAGAAGATTGTAGAGAGTAATGACCCATCTTGTTGGCCACCTGGAAAAGGTTACCACGATTTCACTGATTTAGGTACATACTCTTATGGTACATCAACGACTGTTGAGTGTGATTTTGATTATTACACATCTGAAGTTGTACAGCAGTCACACAATTTAATTGTTGAACGGCATAGTGTTTATTACACGCTTGGTGATGCTGAAGTTTGGGATCCTGTTAAAGTAACTTTGAAGAACGATGTATTTACTGCAGAAGGTTCAAATGATATTTGTAAAAACCATTTGATTACTCTATTTCCAAATGGAGTAGATGGTTCTTTTCAAAGTAATGCTAGATTCTTCAAAACAGGAGATGGTGCTTATCGTATGCCAGACTTAGCTGTTAAGCGGCAGTATGTCAATTACGGAACTTACAACGACTGGGAAGATAGCGGATCTCCAGATCAAGATTTAGATAATTTCCAAACGGACGCAGAGTCAATCATTGGTAAGTTTAAAGTAAAAAATGATACTGTGTCATTTTACAATGGGTGTGGGGAAACATTTGTTTTATCGGATGGTTCAATGGATCTACAAGAGATGGTTGATATTCCGACATTTCCGCCGGAAGCTGAGCAGACTGTCGCAGGATTATTTGATTCAGTGAACACAACACCAAATGGTATTACAGTTGAACCATACACAAATAATGGTCATCATGAGACCTGTACAATTGCTTATTATAAGCAGATACAGGTAATTCCTACGAATAAGTATTACACGCAGGAGATGATCAAGACTAAGATTGCAGATGATGGCGACGATGACGTTGAGGTTTACACACCTACAGTCAATCGAAGTCAAATAAATCTGGATTACAATAATAAGGGTACTAATAGCACAGGTGATCCACTATATCCTATTTACAATTGGGATCAGGCAGTTAATCATTCACAAGAGCAGAGTTTGCATAATATTCAGCTAGATCGAGAGTACACAATGACAATTAGTGTAGAAGATGATGCTTCTGATATGGATGGTTATGGCTACCAGAACTATGTGCGCTATTTAGCTCTTGATAAGTATGGCATGCCATACACACAGGTGAAATTCCCATTTCCAGTACAAATGGTTGTAAAGACAGTACAGGATGGAAATATGCATACTGATGACAGGTATTACTATGCTAATACCTGGATTCGTCTTGAGATGATTGATGATAATGGTAATATTAAGGGCACTATTAATCAAACATTCTTCGTACCATCTTGGGCAACTGAGATGGAGAGCGCAACAATTCGCTTCAGATCTATTGCACTGAATGCAGATAAAAATCCTGATTCCACTAGAACTGAAGCTGATCGACCTAATAACCAGCCTGGTTTTAACGGAAATGATATAGGACGTATTTTCGAGAACGAGTACACAAATGATGCACTTGTTGATAACAAACTCACAGACAGTGATAAGGGACGTTACAATGCTCAGAATGAGCGTGATTATGTTGCTTGGATGGAAGAGACAGACACAGTAACTGGACGAATTTCTAGTTTCCAGATTACTGATGTTACGGATTATCCAGCTTGGCAGCCCGTATTTAGAAAGTATGATAAAGATTCAAAGAAATACTTATCTACATTAACTGGAAACGCTTATCATTCTGGTGTCTCTAATGAGTTTGGATTTTTAGGACCTTGGGGTTCCTTGTATACTGCACCTGTGTTTGGATCAAGTAATCCTGCAGGAAAGAGTGTTGGTACTCTTGGTTTGGGTTATAAAATTCGTTACAAGATGACGACTGTCGGACCTTATTACAATTTGACAGATAAAGTTTCGTTTAAACCTACTTTTTACTTTGTAAATGATAAGGGCAAATATTTGCAACAGGATGGTTCATTTAGCTCAAACATCAATACTCGTGCTCAAGTTAATGTGTACTACAGCGAGACTGTTAATAACACCAGACAAACACTTATTAAAGTTGGCAGTAAACAGGATAAGTTAAATACAAAATCTCTGTGCCTTGCTGATGATGAGTGGGATGTAAGCAAGAGTCTTCGTGACTTTACGAATGATACATTGCATACGTCTAATGTTGGGAAAAAGCAGAAACAGTACACTTTTGAGAAAACAAATCTTACTTCAGCAATGCGTATAATTAATGGTAATACACATCAATCTGCTCATCTTGGGCAGCCTCTTTCATTGGAGTCAGATAAGAAGTTTGAATTTAATTCAAAGATGTACAATATCTTGCAGGCAGTTTCGGGCAATCCGCAGGCTTATGTTGGCACAGATTATGAGACATTGACTAGTGAGCTGTCCATGGATCAGGTAGCAAAGAGTGTACAGACATGGTATGGTGAGTACTATTTGCCTTCCGACGTTTATGTTACACAAAAATCATGGGATACTGTAAAGAGCCAGATAAAAAATGGTTTTGATGGATCAGAGGATTGTTGGTTGAAAGGCGGACATTTAGTTATCAACTTTAATCCGGAAATTTCATCCGATACACATCAGACGCTAAGATACAGTGTCGAACAGAGATATCCAATAAAGACTGATAAGGAAACAAAGTATGTAAAAGGAGGTTGTAATCAGTTTTCCAATGAAAACTGTGTTACTTCAAAGATGACCACTACAGGAGAAGTAATTCCTCTTGATACTGGTGATGTACTTGTTTATGACTTTGCAGGTGGTTCAGATGCTCCATCAACTGGAAAAGCACATTCTGCAAAGGATGATTATGATTCTAGCGGATCTCATTAATTTTCAGGAATGCTTAGTGCAACAGCTAAGCATTTCTTTTTATTTCTATTTTCTTTTTTGCCGATAAAGGCAGAATGGAGGATAAATTAAAATGCACAAAACAATTGAAATGTATTCAAAGGAGTTAGCAGATGCAGGCTTAATAGTCGAACATGGTATGATTTTTCTTGATGTTGCAACTTTAGAGTATGCTAAGGAATCTAGGAAACCAGTACCGACACTTAAGTTACAAGTAGGGTACCATGATAATCTTTCAGCCGTCCAGATAAAGCAAATATTGGAAAGCGGTAATAATGATGATCTTGCTGCTAATAAGATTATTAAGAATCTTTCAAACGGTATACCGGATAACCTGCAGTTCAGACTCAGAAGACCAGAGTTTAGCGTACCAGTTTCAGAGAATTTATTTGACATGAATGTGCAAGTCGTCTATAAACTTGCTGAGAAAGCTGCAACACTTTCAGTGGCTGTAACCTCTTCTTTACTAGAAAGCTGGGACTTACCTGATTGGGAAGTTTTAAAATCTCATGTTTCAGTAAAGCAAGAGTGGCAGCTTATTTCAATGAAGGATGTTCTGTCTAAGTATGCTAAAGATTGTCCTATTACACCAGATGATGCTCAGCTATATGTTGTTACAAATAATTCTAATATGGATGGCGCAGCCGTGTTGCTTGACAACGATTATTTGAATGATATACACAAACGCTTCGGTGATTATTGGATTTTGCCAAGTAGTATACACGAAATCCTAGTTTTACCAATGCAAGCTTATGAGAAATCAAATGGAAAAGCATATGAGGAGGCACGCAATAGCCTTCTTAATATGATAAAAGAAGTAAATGATACACAGGTGATGTTCCAGGAAGTATTAAGCTATTCGTTAATGAAATACACTTCCGATGGTTTGGAACTTGCATAAAGGAGTTATATGAGGAAAGAATTTTATCTTACAAAACTTGCTGATATTTCAGAAGTTTTATTTGTATTAGCAGGCATTTATTTTTATGCTATTTATCAATATTGTTATGCCTATTCAGCAAGTGTACAGTGGCTCCATGTTGCAACTATTGTATTTGTAAGTACTGGAATTCTGTTCGTCATTTTTAATTTTGTTATTAGTATTATTACGATTGATGACTCTTCATACAAGCGCACACATAAATTTATGTGTGCGCTGAAATCAAAGCAGGATCCTTACGCTAAGTACACAAGATCATTTAGTATACGTAGTATGTATGTTTGGAGACATTTTGTATTTGGTATTAATATTTGGTGCATAGGCACTCTAATTGTATTACTTGGCTTAACAGCATTTTGTACTTATGCGATTTATGCTACTTTTTTAAATACATTGTCAGATCAATTTACTATTTTAACTGTTTCGCTTGTTTGCATTCTTGTATTTTGTTTTTGTATTTATAAATTATTTCCAAAGATTTTTCGTTCAAGTACAGGCTTAGTTCGCTACTTAATTTCCAGTTCTTTGCCATTGAATAAAGTAGATACTGATTTTAAAAATTCTGACATTATTTCGTGTAATCTAAGAATTTCTTTCAGCACCATTTATTTTAGGACAAAAGATCAAGTGAACATTATAAATCTACAGAAACTACAAGAGTATAAGATGTTGAAGTCAGCATTAATTATTTATACTTATGATTCTGTGATACCATTTGTTTTACATCCAAAAACAAAGAAAGAGTACGATGCAATTGCTGCTAAGTTACTCAGATTCTAAGAAACTTGAAACCATTGGTTGGCCACCCTTCCTGTTATAAAACATTATATTTGTTTATTACAGAAAGGGTGGTATTGTTATGAAATTTATTGATCAGAGAAACAAAAGAGATTTTACAAAGGACATTGAGCATATTAAGCGGCTCAAATCAGAAACATGTTTTCAGTATTATAAGAATTTTCTGCGTGGCGATTCTGGCATCCTGCTAGTATTGACATGTATCTCATTCTGCACAATGCGTGTATTGCGCCCATTGCTTAATCAGTTCGAAAGTATGACATTAGTTTATGCTTATTTAGCATTTTACCTTTTGTCAATTGGCTCACTTTTATTGACAGTTGGTTGCATTCTTGCTTCCGGGTATAGACCATACTTTATACAACGATTAGCTTTTGAACATCTGCTTTTTGAGATGATATCATCTCGTGATTATTTTGAGATCTTAGATGCTTTTTCTAAATACGATAGTAATATTTTTATGACGTTACATAAAGCAGATAGTGCATGGTTACGTAATCTTAAGGGTTACTGTGAGCAGGGTATTGTTTCAGATAATTTTTCAGATTGCAGTATTATACATGTTAGAAGTAATAAAACCACACTGCAGTTAACTATGTCTAATGAGAATAAAACACAGTTAACTGTTCCATTAGCAGAACATGTTTACGGTGATGAGCCACTGTTAATTTTAACAGATGCTGGAGCTGTTCTCCAGCTTGCATCATGAGTGCAAAATTAAGTCATAGCGCATTGTCCAGAAAACTAGGAGGTTTAAATGCTATGACTTCGACACGGATTGAGTACGCACCAGATTACTCACATCTTAGTAAAGATTTATTGGCAATTTGTAAATTGTATGGAAGAACATCAGAACAGATTAGCGGCATTTGTCAGGTGCCCTTAGATACCGTTAACGACTGGGAAACTGGCAGTAAGCGAATTCCAGTACTGTGTGCTTACGAATTGTCAAAAAATCTTGGCATTGCGATGCCAAATTTAGCAAGGCATCATTAGGGTGCAATGCATGTAGGTTTTTGGTTGTTCAGCTTAACAGCGGGCAACTAATTTGATTCATTTAATTCATTGTCTTTAGTGAAATTGTTTTCTTTTCATTTGCGGTATGCTAAAATAGAAGTGAAGCATTAAATCCAGATAGCTGTCCCTGTAAGTATATTTTGAGAAACTATGTGGAAAGTTTTTATTTTGGATCCGTTTAAATTGTTTTATAGTACATCTAATACAGCAGAAGAAGGTGCCTGAAATAAAGTTTCTTATGTGGACTGCCTGCAAGATGAAATCTGTAGCATGGCACATGGTGTTATTGATGCAGAAAGGAATCACAGAAAAACAGGCAGACGAAATAATTGATTTTTATCGGCGGAGGCGGTTTTAGTGCTTAAAACACTAGCTAAAAGAAAAGCTTTTATAGAAAGATTGAGAAAAGCTGTGATTTCAATGTATGATGTTAGTAATGTTCAGATTTTTGTATTTGGTAGTTTTCTTACTAAAGATTTTAAACCAGGTATTTCAGATATTGATCTTGGAATTTATTGCCCTGATAATGAGAAGAAGTGCAATATTATATTTTTTCTATCACAGTTATTTGATGTGATAGAATTAAAACATGATATCATTGATATCACTTTAAGTGAGTATGCACTAATCAATATTCCAATCTTGGTCTATGGTACGACATTGTTTGATTATCTGCCAGATGAATTATTTGAGTATTTAACTATGATGATACAGAAATATGGGTTTGTCGAAAAAGGATTGGAGGTGTCCTCTTATGCCTAATAGTATAACAACAGAAGATATAATTAGACTGCGTAATATTAAAGTTTTTCCAGTATGCATTGATTGCAACGAAGAAGAGAAAAGAATTTTGCAGCATGTCTATCCAATTATGCAATCTTACGTTCAGCAAATAATTAGATCTACTTTTCCTGGTGTGACAAAGATAATCTTATTCGGAAGTTCAATTACAATGAAATGCAATATTGAAAGCGATTTAGATATTGCCATTCAAACAAATATTTATGATTTACGGGTTTTTCATGCAGTTCGTGAAATGATTGAAAGAATGATACCAATTAAATGTGATGTTCTATATTATAATGACATTGCACAAGGTGATCAATTACTCACTGAGGTTAATGCAGGCTTAGTTATCAAGGAGGACAAAAATGAAACTTGCAATATTAGAGAGTAGACCTTGGATCGTAATGAATACAATAAGAAAAATGAAATCAATTAATCAGATTGAGGAAATTGATTTGCTCTTTTATGAGAATTCTCTAGAACAAAAAAGTGAAACTGAGCAGAGTATTGTTTCAGAGTGCAAAGAATTGAACGTTCGACTGATTAGAATTATGGAAAATGATTTCAAGAGTAGACTGAATGAATTATATAGTGACAAGGATAGAATTTTCTTTTTCGATTTAGTCTTGGATGATAATTCAGATTTTTTTAAGGAACGTATTAATGTAATCTATGCGAAAGATAGAAAAGATGATAAAAGGATATGGTTTTACACTACATCAGGTAAATATACTATTACTAAGATAAAAAATATGTTTGGAAAGCAATATATACCAGTAATAGACTATGATGTAAAACAAGATGCTTTAGTTTTTGAAGAGAGTAAGTTGACAGAAATATTGAAACAATAATAAAGAGGAATGATTTTGATGATAGAAAATAATAAGACTGATAAACCAAAGCCATTGCAGTTTTAGATAGTTAAAGGTAATATTTTGGAGGAATTACAATGACAACAGATGAATATTTAGAAAAGCGAAAATCTAAAGATTGGAATTTCAACCCAGTTGTTCCATTAGATTCTTTTATGAATGTTCAAAAAATACATCCATTAAAACAAAAAATTGTAAAAAGTATAGTAGATAACGCTAAAGCAGACTCACATGTTAAATCAATAATTGTCTTTGGTAGTAGCGTTAGATACGATTGCCATCCTTTCAGTGACCTTGATCTTTGCATTGATTGGACAGAAGATTGTTACACAGAGGATGGTATTCTTAAGCCTTTTACATGTAAATTACGCAGTCTTATTTCTTCAATTACAGAAGGTAACGCTGACGTAATAAATTATCAGGATTTAGATGATACTGTTGTTAAAGATGATGTTTTAAATAGGGGGATAATTGTTTATGAGCACATTGTATGATAGATCTAAGGTTTCAATTTGGAAAGCATCTCTTTCTTTGCAGCATGTTGCTGATGATGATGCATTTTTAGACTCAGCCTGTTTTGATACACAGCAGGCCATTGAATTTATTTTAAAATTTATTCTATCAGAGCATGGCGTTAGCTACAAAAAGACACATGATATTAGATATTTGGCAGAATTACTCGACACTACAACTTTTAAATTTGATAAGTCTGCTGAATTAAATAACATGGCTGATACTATTACGAATTGGGAAACTGGAAGTCGCTATGGAAGTGGTGTAAGAACTACGGTTAAGGCTATACACAATGCACATGATATTTATAAGAGCATCGATGATGCTTTTATGCAAATGCAGGAAAGTTTGAATCGCGATCCAAAGCCATTGCAGTTATAGATGATCAATTTACAGCAATCATAGATTATGTGGATGCCGGAAAGATCGATAATATACTTACCAGCATCCAGTTTATCTGCAAAATGAATACAACTTGTAAAGAAGACGGAGTATAAAAGCTTCGTCTTCTTTTTATTACAGAAAGGTGATACATATGAGTATTGAAGTTATTATATTTATAGTGTGTGCAGTTATCACGCTAATTGTTGGACTGGCTCTTATACCTACGGTAGTATTAGCACCATTTGGGATTCTTATGATTACAGTCAGTTTTATATTTGCAGTAACGGCATTGCAACTTTATCGAAGCAATGAATCTCCTGTGGTTACAGATGGTCAGGTAAAAGCAGCATGTAGTGAATGTTACTCTCTTAAAGAGAGTAAATGGTATGACAGAAATCCGAATTGTTTAAATTTGGAAAATGATTATGTCGAATTCAGAAATGATAATATGCCTAGTCTCTAAGCAGTTATAGCCTATGCATTGTTAATCATTACTGTAATTACAGTAAATTCAGAACCAAAAGCATGAATATATTAAATTTATATGAAATTAAGTCAAGAGGACAGAGTGTAATAGCTCTGTCCTCTTTTTGAGTTGTGCGCCTAGCGGCGCACGTTTCTAACGGGTTAAAGTCCCGAATCCGCCCGGTAGTGGGAAGGATATAGCCGAAGGCAAGGGTGTCCATCGTGAGATGGAATCTGAAGGAAGCTGGATGTGAGGAACATACTAACTCACGGGCAAATCTCTGGTCTGACGAACAGAAATCTCATATGAGGTCATGCATGTGGGTAAGACAGCAACCCATGTTAAAGCCCAATAACTACACGGAATCATGCATGATAAATGAGGCAGATGGATGGAGAGGAAGAAACGTGTGGTACCTAGGGAGGTCTGTGCGGTACGCCTTGAAAGAGGTAACCATTGCATAAAGCAATGCTGAACGCACAGAAGTCAGCAGAGGTCATAGTAGCCGAGAGGTGAAGGACCGAATCAGTAGGAGTCTTGAGTATGACCGAGAAAGGAGGAATGACCGTCTATGGCAGAAAACATTGAAAACAATGGCTGTTCGCAAAGAGATAATGCGGAACATGAAGGGTATGTGAAAGCGTCTAGGTCATTCAATCGGATATGGAAAGAAA